>JGI1221J11331_1000073_pt1 | contig 27913 bp, 31 predicted proteins | sample LakVidmifraction_4_FD_11331 | JGI IMG/M metagenome (IMG submission 11331) | reverse complement strand
ATAAGATTCATTTTAGATTTACTTCCCATAGCGCCCTCGCTGTTACCTTTTTTTGTTGCTGATACATTTTCAATATTTGGAATTGATAAGGACTTATAAAAGGGAGGTACGACCGGTTATGCAGTCCGTTCAACTTCCAAATATTGGTATTTTGCTGGCAAAAAAAGGTTACGGGCAGTGAGGGTGCGGGAGTGAGTCTAAAGGCTTATGTGAAGTACCAAAACATAGGAAGTGGCACCAAATCATTAAATGGAATTCCGATTTAGCGGACGCTATTCACTATTTTGGCTCGGGAATGAAGTGTTCCTTCCCAGCGCAGCGGGAAGGGTTAACGGAATGGAAAGTCGAAATTGGGGATTGTGTCCAAGACCTTTGTAGGGAAGCTCTTTTCCCGGAATGGAGCTTTTCGCGAAATGGAGCGGCAATGTGCTGACCGGGTTATGAAAGAGATTGCTCTTGTTTAGCAGGATTTAAAGCGGACTGGACTTTAAAGATGTAGATGGGAATGGAGTTTGGCCGCTTCCCGACTTTTCTCGGGAATGGGCGTGCAAGTGGAATGGGAATCGGAAACTTTGGAGTCGTGTCCAAGACTTTTGTAATGAAGCGCTTTTCCCGTAATGGAGCTTTTTTTGCGGAATGCAGGGGAATGGGCTGAATGCGTTATTAAAAGAGATTGCTCTTGTTTAGCAGGATTTAAAGCGGACTTGACTTTGAAGTTGTAGATTGAAATGGAGTTTGACCGCTTCCCGACTTTTTCGGGAACAAGTGGACAAGTGCAATGGAAATCGGAAGCTTTGGAGTAGTGTCCAAGACTTTTATAATGAAGCGCTCTTCCCGAAATGAGCTTTTCGCGGAATGAAGGGGAATGGGCTGAGTGGGTTGTGAAAACAGAATAATACTTTTGTTAAGTGCGATGTAAAGCGGGCTCGACTTTAAAGGTGTAGATTGGGAATGAAGTGTTACTGCCTTCTTCTGGCAGGGTTATCACAATGGAAATCGGAAACTTTGAAGTTGTGTCCAAGACTTTTGAAATGAAGCGCTTTTCCTGAAATGAAGCTTTTGCGGAATGTAGGGGAATGTGCTAAGTGGGTGTTAAAATGGACGAAACGAGCGACGGATCTCTTTATAAGATTCAAGAATCAGGGAAAATAAGATTGATCATATCAGACACCTTGACATATTTAGCTTGGTTACGAACGGAGCTTACCATCGTTTTTTTAAATATCCACTCCACTGGGGATATGTGTTTAGCTGTTGCCCCAGATTATAAACATCTCCGAAAACAACTGTAAAAAATACTACTATCAATAGCGTTAAAATAATGACAGTAAGGCTAATGAGTGATTTTTTTTTACGTTTTTCTGTATTGCCTGTTTTTTATAAACGGAAGTCTTATTTATCCAGAGATGTTGTTAGCGTTAATAAAAATACTGATTCTTTTATTGCCTTTACACTATGGTCTAATCCTTCATGTAAAGCGATCATATTGCCCTGTCTTAATATCAATGATTCGTTGTCTGTGCTGAAATTTATTTCCCCTTCAAGTACCTGCACACTTATAATGCCATCGGCAGTATGTTTTTTCATGATAGCTTCTTTATGCAAGGCAATCAATAAAATGCGTAATCCATTTGTTTTAAAAACAGTAATGGCATTACGATCGCTGGTTTGCCATGTGACCTCCGCTTTTAACTGCTTTATAAATTCAGGAATATTTATGCTTACCAATGGGGCATCCATAGGCCGCCCTCCTTCGGGCCTTAGATTTGTGGGGTCATTATATTTTCTTTCCATGACTATGTATTTTAATTTAAATATTTATTTACTCAATTTTAAAAGTGCTTTCCCCTTATGTATTGCAATATGGTCGGTCCTGGCACTTGTTTAGTTTATTACGGATTCTCTTTAGTGGCGTATTGTATGTAGCCTTATAATCAAAATGAGCGGCATGTATTTTTATGAACACCCTTCACTTTGTTTCTCTCTCTCTCTCTCTCTCTCTCCCTACCTTTATTAATAACCTGAAAATTCTTCTGTACGAATATTATCATCATCTATACCAGCTTCATTAAGAGTTTTCCGGATAGAAGTTACCATTGATGCGGGACCAGAGATATAGTAGATTGGCAGCGAGACATTACCAATGTATTTTCGCAACATCTCTTTGGTGAAAAATCCTGTTTCGCCTTCCCAGCCTTTAGAACTATCTACATCAGTCATTGATGGAACTAACTTAAAGTTAGCATTTGCTTTTTGTGCTTCTGTCAACTCATCCAGATAAGCGGCATCTTTAGGTATTTTATTAGCATAAAAAAGAAAAATTTTGTGTGCTGTTTTATCGTGTGTCGCTTGTAAAATAATACTTCTCATGGGAGTAATACCAATGCCACCGCAGAGTAAAACAGCAGGAATTTTAGTGTTATTCTGAAGAGTGAAAGACCCATATGCTCCATCAAAAATTACTTCTGTGCCTATCGCCATTTTTCTCATGTTGCGTTTGAAAGCAGTATCGCGCATTCTTGTAGTAAATACGATATCTTCTTCATAAGGCGCACCCAGAGAAAAACCTCTAGTATCGCCTTCGGCATCTGTTTCCGATGGTTCAATCAATGTGTAATCAGCAAATTGACCTGGCTTAAATATAAAGCCTTCCGGTTTATCGAAATGAAATGCCATCGTTTCGGATGCTACTTCTTTTTTGCTTTTGAGTTTGATATTAACTTTTGACATAATAATGAATTTTAGTTTGTTTAAACATTTACAAAATCGTTTGATTCTTTGTTAGAAAGGATTTATGTTCAACAGTAAATCCGTATTCCTGCCTAATGAGATGTTTTCATGGCCATGGTCAACCCTTTCCTAACTTAAATGAGACCGGAGCATCCATGCCGTTTTTTCATGGTATTCCATCAATCCAGTGATGTAGTCGCTGACACCTTCTGTCTTTAACTTATCTACGATAGGTTTTATATTTTCCCTTAAAAACACAATAATACTTTCGTGGTCTTCCAATAATTCCGTAAAAAAAGTTTGGCTATCGTTCTTTTTGGGAACTTTTTCGGAAAGATGGGTAAGTTCAAGATACTTATTAAGTTGTGCCGGTACATAATGCCCTATGGCACGTATCTTTTCGGCCACGGTATCAACAATTTCCTGTTGTTGATTATAGAGTGTTTCCAGATACACGTGTACGGCATGAAAATCTGGTCCTTCAATATTCCAATGTGCATTGAGTGTTTTGGAATACAACACAAATTCATCCGCCAGTATTTTTGATAACTGGTCAGCAATTACTTGTCTGTTTTTATCGGAAATTCCGATGTTTGTTGTTTTCATTTTATCTAAGTTTTAAGTTATTATTCTTTTAAAGTGTTTTGTTTACACCACTATGAAATCAAAACTTTCGCTCTTTTTATTAGATTTTTCACATTTTTTCTCCATATGGATTTTTGTCCTATTTAATCATACTTTTCCATTCAATTCATTATTCTAGTTTCGTTTTTTTATTCAGGTTCTTAGACAACCGGATTTTATTGGAAATCTGACCAAATAGAAGAACGCAGACAAGCACTAAAAAAACAATAGATCATTTATTGTTTTTTACTTCCTTTTCTACATACATTCTCAACAACCTTTGCAATCTTGTCAATTGTATTGTCATCAGTTAGTCCATGGCGTTTTTTGAGCCACTCCAGGTCATTACATGAGACATAAACTTGACCATTTTCATCTTCCCATGCCAGCGCCTTTATTGGCAGGTCAATAGCTGAAAGTTGTTGATCCTGCATCAATAAGGTTCCAATCTCTGGATTCCCAAAGAGGATAAGTTCGGTGGGGCGTAACTCTAAGCCCTTTCTCTGAGCCTCTTTGGCATGGTCAATACGGGAAAAAAGATGCCAGCCCTCTTCTTCGATTTGTCCAGTCATTTGATTCACAGATTCTGTGACAGAAAAATCGCTTTTTATTGTCTTTAGACTATTCATATCAGATAAGTTTTTATTTAAATATTTATTTACTCAATTTGGTAAGTACTTTTCCTTTATGTACTGCAATATGGTCGGTCTTTTCTGTTTTTATGGTATATTTAGGGTCTCGAGAAATTACTTAGGATTATTATTTGTTGTCATTTATCCGAGATTCACATTAAACATATATCCAATTAAAGCTGTCGATCCCATTGAAACCGTTTCCCCAAAAATAATTCTTAAAACTGCTCTTCCTATACTTGAACTGCCTGTTTTGGCTGTTAAGCCGCCTAAAATAATTAGGAATATAATGGCAAAACCATATAAATAATATTCCATCTTGAGAAGATGTAAAAATAAACTACAAAATTACAATAAGAGGAAGCATACCGCCCACAGTGAACGAAGCTCCTGAAGCTAACGCTGCTTGAATTCGTTTCGCTTGACAAATTTCATTAATTCCTCCAAAGTCAGAAATAAAGTTCGAGGCAAACGATTATTAGAAAAATTCAATATATTTCATAAGAAAGGATATAGAGCTTCGCATATCGTTTTTATCCGGGTTTCATAATGACCATTTTTAGGTTTATGTAAGAACGGATTGGAATCGATTTATGCCGAATTTAAACTGGAGGCTCAGTTATTCCTAAAAAAACAGCATTTTAATTTTTTCCCTTTCGTATGGTCTCTTCTATGGAAGGTAAAATTATATTTCCTTACTCCTCCTCCGATGAATTAAATTTTTTAACCCTATCCTTCCCCTCTTCCAATTCTATGCAATTCGGGCACACGTGAACGACACCGTCCTTAATTTGATACCCATCAATATGTTCTTTTACGAAACCTTGCACAAGCATATATGAATCCTTATGGTTATTGACGTCAACTTGTTTATCCTTGTATAGCTGCCGTATTTTGCCGTCATATTCTTGGTAACCCCAGCATAAGGAACAAACTCCTTTCGGAGATTCATTGACAGTTTCCTGTTCGGGCTTCTTGAAAAACTCCACTATTCTTTTAATCATATCCATAATACTTGAAATTTTTTCCTTCTCTTTTAATTTATTGGTTTATCTAAAAGAATGTAAGACAAACAAGGGAATTCTCGTTGTGCAATGGTAAAATTCTATTGTAGTCCGCGGGGGACATATCTTTGTTAAATATATTCTTTTGAAGTGCTCCAAAAAAATTTCCAATGCTGGATTGCCTCCTTTTTTCTGTACAGTAATTATAAGTTAAGCTTTTAAAAAATCATTCTGATTTTTACTCAGCAAGCAATTTTATCTTATTATCCAATGGCATAATGTGTACAGCTTCGGTATCTTCTATTATTTCTAGGTAATGTTCTATGCCTCCTGGGATTATTTTTGTTTCTCCTACTTTTAGAGTGTATTCTTTGTCTTTTATTTTTAAAACAGCTTTCCCTTTTAGAATTACGAGGACAGATTCTTCCACAGATAGATGTTTTGGACCGATCGTATTGGCCTCTGCTATCATTTTGAGGTTTTTGAAAATCTTTCCTTTGCTTAAAAGTTGGGTTTTTGGATTCCTTTTGACTTTCATATCTGTTTAACTTACCAGATTATATAATTATTTCTTAAAACAACAGATAACCTTGATTTAACTGCTTAGCTTATTGTTGATTCAGTTAAAGATACACAAATTTATCCTGAGAATAAATATATGTCGAGCATGAAATCGTAAAAATTGTGGATGCTAAAAATATTGAAGAAGTAAACTTGGGAAAAAATAGCTCGCAAATTCGGGAGGCCGAGAAAGTAGGGATGAAATCAGTTCCCGTACTTGAGCATTCCCAAATATCCCGATATTTTCGTAATGCTGGAATCGGCCCAACCATCTAGAGAACAAAAAAGGAAATTCGTTGTCGGTACTGGCTTCCGTCGCCACGCAACAGGGCGAGTTTCTGGACAAATTGCTTTCCAAGGAACCGGTAGGAAAAACAACCCGTACCCGATTTGTTTAAGGCGACAAGGGAAGGATGGCGACCATAGAGCGCACAGAGGCGACTATTATCATCAAGGGATTGAAATTCAGCGGATTTTTTGCAAGGTATCTTTTGTCGTTTATCCACATCCTTTCCCTGATCGGATTCCGGAACCGGATCCACGTCCTTATTGAATGGATGTGGAATTTCTTCACCTTTAAACGAGGAGTTAGGCTTACAACTGACCGTTCGGGGTGTGAGAACTGTAGTACCTATGAAATACCAAAAAAAAAGATAAGTTGAATTTTGGGTTTGAAGAAATTCCAGGAATTATAAAAGCTCAATATAAGTTTATTTTGTTGGTACTATTTTGAAATGAAAGGAGAATATATATTCGCAATTCTTGAAAACAAGTATGAATCGGCAAAAAAGCAAAAGCTCTACTGTAATAGGAGAGAAACGGAAAAAATACTAAACAAAATCATACCAAAGACTATTTTCATGATATTCTTCAATTTGTACCACCGTATTTTTAGAGTGAAAGGAATTGACCAATACAGAGACGTCATGTTTTAAAATTTCCAAACAATTTGCCGTCAGATCTTTTCTAAAGCCTTTTTCTTCCATTTCGAGTACGAAATTCATGGAGATGATTCTCGAGAAAATTTTTCCCAAATCGATTAATTTCCTTTGCTTTGAACCCGGAATAAAGGAAAATCCGACCTCGTTTTTAAAGTGAGAATGCGATCTATCGGTAAGACTGAAATCTTTGAGAAAATTATAGATGTCAAATTCGTTTTTACGCTTCATAAGCTTACCTATTATTTCAGCAATCTGTGTATAAAGCATTTCATTGGAGCCCTCGAATATTTGAAAGGCCCTACTGTCCATAATTCCCCTGCCCGCAATGTTGTCCATCCTGAAACCTTTGGAGCCGTATAACTGTGTTGCTATTTGTGACACTTTCTGCATAAGGTCGGTCACAAAGGCCTTCATCGTATTCGCTTCTACTCCGGCATCCGAAAGATCGTTATCTATACCGCTATGTTTACTACTTCTAAAGCACATCGCCGAGGCTACCGTAAAAGCGCACTGAACCCTTGAAATTTGATATTGGACCTGATCCAGTTCAATCAATTTTTTGCCGCCAACGATTCTCTCATTGCACTGTTTTATACATTCGTCCAGCATTCTTTTTATAAAGCCAAGTGCCATTCCAGGAAATTGCATTCTGCTTCTGTGCAATATATCCAGCATCATTTTAACCCCGGACGTATCGGGCTCCAGTTTAAATTGGGACGGCACCCGAATATCTACCCTGTTTTTTCCATAGGGGATCATATAGAGCCCAAGATTGTCATAATACTCCTCCACAACGATTTGCTGGTTTGGCTGGGTAACATCGCAAATAAAAAAATCAATATCCCTGTTCAGATTTCCTTTACTGTTCCTTTCGCGTGAGGCGATAAGCCAATAATCGGCCATTCCCGTTAAACCTTGCCAGTGCTTTGTTCCTTTGACTATATAGCTGTCGCCGATCTTTTGATTATAAGTCTCCATGCCCAGCGCATTGCTGCCAAAATCCGGCTCGGTAATCATTAGACCGCCCATATTTTGTTTTTCCAGAAATCGCTTGAAGATGTCGCTCTTTACGTTCGCATTGGCATATTTTGCAATCGGCTCTAAAAAAAGGGCTATGTTTATTCCGAACGTCAGGGACAGGGCAAGGGATTCATACGAAGCCGCCGATAAGATTGCTAAGCACTCCTTTACCTTCAATCCCCGACCCCCATAATTTTCGGGGATAGCTACGGATAAGGGCGATTTGGCCATAATATCCCTTAAAGCGACTGGAGGTATACCCCGTTCTTTAGTAAATTGGTCTATGTCGTACCTTTCGTGAAAAACGCTCTTTAGAACATTTTTAAAGTCTTTAATGTACGCTAAGAAGTTTTTATCCATCCTGCTTTATTTTGATATCCAAAATTACCTAAAATCCCAGATTCATTAGAGATATCCAGGTTTATTTTACATCTATCCTAAAGATAGAATTAATTTTTTTATTGAAATCTAAGTTACGAATTAATTCTATAACGGACAATTTTATCCTCTATTCAAATTTCATTATTTTTTCAAACATCCGTTGTATTATCAATCGCTATAATCTCTATCGCATTAAACATGTGTAATATAAACCAAACCTGATTTTAGATCTTCGACCAGGCTGCTGACAATAGTTTCTTCAAAGGATTTGAGCGCGCTCGTCCCCGTATATCGTTCGTTCATGGAGCATAGTTGTTTATCCGTACATTCATGCAAGCCTAAAATACATTCTTTGAAAACCGACAATCTGTCTATTGTATTCTCAATATTGATCATTGGAAAATTTAATTGATGTTTGTCACAATAAAACCTACCGACCGGCCTTTGAGCGATCTGATAATCCGATACTTTTTCACTGTTTGTAACACCTTTCCCGTAAAAGTTTTCGGTGCATCAATCTCTTTGGGAATTATTTTAACGCTCAGCTTTACATTTTCATAGGCTTTGGAAGTGATATATAAATAACTGTACAAAAGGCATATTTACAGGATTTGAATATCATAGCATTAATTCTTCGACAAATATATAAAACTCTATTTGAGACAATATTATCCTGAATAGGATGTAAGCTATTATTTTACATCAGACCTTGACAAAAATAAAAACTTCTGTTTAATTTGACTCCGTGGTTCGAAACCTTGGTTCTCAGGAAGCAGTGTTTTTAAACATCCTCTAATTGCAGATCTGGTATTCCGGACTATGGGCAGTACTATAAAAGTTTCTTTTACGTTTAAGGACGACTGTTATTAAAAAAATTATTTTTTTAATTTTTTATCGGTTGTCCTATAAAATGACCTATTATATGGACAATCACTTGTCTCTTCATGCCATTTTCTCAATCGCCCTATTTTAGAAATCGGTTGCCAAGTGCGAACGTGTAATAAAAGATGATAAATGGCTAAATCAGCTTATCAACGGTCGCAAAGGAGATTGCCTCATATTATTTATACCAACCTTGAAGGTTGGTATAAATATGTGACCGATAAAAGCGTTGTACTGGTCATAGACCGTTTCGGGGAATCTGTATCTGGGGAAGAAGTAATGCAGGAATGCGGCTTTACGGTAGAAAGTGTGGTAAAAAGTGACAAAACCCTGCTTGCAGAAAAATCGAAAACTTAGAATCTACTGCCATTTTTCAATTTTCCTTCGATATAGATTAATCCTTGTATAAAAGGAACGTGACCAAAATATAGGAGATGGTTTTTTAAATAGAAATAAATTTTGTAATTTTAAGAATATATCTGTCTTAAATATAATATATCATAGTCTTTTGTAATATAAATAATGTGATATAAAGTTATTTACGACAAATTGTAGTAAGATAATGTCTATATATTAATTTTGCGCAGATTTATTCAAAACCAACGTCGGATACTCACACGAAATAAAACACAGAGCCATAATGAATAATTCCAAAGAAAAAATAATCGTACCGACTATGGCCCAATACGCTGCCCAAGGCAAAAGACCAGAAATTCTTTTTTGGGTCGGTTGTGCCGGAAGTTTTGACGACAGGGCAAAGAAGATTACCAAGGCCTTCGTACGCCTACTCATTCAAGCGGATATAGATTTTGCCGTTCTCGGGACTGAAGAAAGCTGTACCGGTGATCCCGCAAAAAGGGCTGGCAATGAATATGTCTTCCAAATGCAGGCAATGACAAATATCAAAACGCTCAATGGATATGGGGTTACTAAAATCGTTACCGCCTGCCCCCATGGTTTTAATACGCTTAAAAATGAATATCCCGAACTTGGGGGGCATTTTGAAGTAATACACCACACCCAATTGCTCCGTTCCCTGATAGAGGAAGGCCGTTTAAAGATAGATGCTGGGAAATTTAAGGGGAAGCGCATTACATACCATGACCCCTGTTATTTAGGACGGGGGAACGGAGAGTACGACGCTCCCCGCAATTTGCTAAAAAAACTCGAGGTTGAACTGGTCGAAATGAAGCGGAGCAAAACAAGAGGATTTTGCTGCGGTGCAGGTGGTGCCCAATTCTTTAAGGAATCTGAATCTGGGAACAAAGAAATAAATGTAGACCGTGCCGAGGAGGCTATTGGAATCCGGCCCGAGATTATAGCCTCTGGATGTCCGTACTGTACCAATATGCTTACGGATGGTATCAAGGCAAAGAACAAGGAAGATGATGTACAGGTGATGGACATTGCTGAAATGATCGCGAGCGCAGCCGATCTTTAAAACAAATTCGTGATTTTAATGAACATTGCATAGATCGGTTTTTAGGAATATCAAGATATTCGTTTGCCATTATTACAATGAAAATCCATTGGAAAAATAAAATAAATGACATGAAATTCACTTTAAAAATCTGGCGACAGAAGGATGCGGTTTCCAAAGGAGGACTTAAAACCTATCATGTGGAAGGTATCGATAGGGATATGTCCCTTCTCGAAATGCTGGATGTTCTCAATGCAGGACTTATAGAACAAAGACGAGGAACCGGTAGTGTTCGACCACGACTGCCGTGAAGGCTTTTGCGGGACCTGTTCGTTACAAATCAACGGGCGATCCCATGGCCCAGAACGGCTAACGACCACTTGTCAATTGCACATGCGTAAATTCAAGGATGGCGATACCATTATTATTGAACCTTTTAGGGCCAATGCCTTTCCGGTCATCAAGGATCTTGTAATCGACCGTAGTTCATTCGACAGAATCTAACAGGCTGGAGGTTATGTTTCGGTGAACACATCGGGAAATACGATAGATGCCAATAACATTCCGATAAACCATGATGATGCAGAAACAGCCTTTAGTAACGCAACTTGTATCGGTTGTGGCGCCTGTGTGGCCGCCTGCATAAACGCTAGTGCAGTACTGTTCGTTTCTGCCAAGATAAGTCAATTAATTCTATTGCCTCAAGGCAAGATCGAAGCTACGGAAAGAGCCATAAAAATTGTGGAACAAATGGATGCAGAAGGTTTTGGAAGTTGTTCCAGCACAGGGGCATGTGAAGTCGAATACCCAAAGGGAATTACCTTGGTAAGTATCGCCAGAATGAACCGAGAATATTTAAAAGCGAAGCTGAAGGGCTAGAATATGACAGCTTCGAATGAATTTTTACTTATTCAAAGATGATATCCATTTAGGGAAAAATTAATCCGGATTTTAATCTACTGGAATTAGATAAGAGATTATAGTAGCAAAGCTTCAGTCAAAAACATAAGGCTGATAAATCTCGAGAAATCGGGAAAAAATAAATTAATAATAAATATTATGGACAAAGACCCGTTTAAAGTCAAGAAAAAACTATCGCTGTTAGGAAAAGATTTTGGTTATTACAGTCTTTCCGTGCTCGAAGAACAAGGCCACGAAATAAGTAAACTTCCGTTTTCCATTCGTATCCTATTAGAAAATGCGTTGCGGAATTATGACGGTTTTGCAGTGACTAAGGAAAACATCGAGACTTTGCTCCATTGGCAGCCCGAGGCATCAGACAAGGACATTCCTTTTAAGCCAGCACGTGTGTTGATGCAGGATTTTACCGGCGTCCCGGCCGTAGTGGACATTGCCGCGTTCCGCGCAGAAGTGGCCCGAAAGGGAAAAGACCCCGAGACCATAAATCCGCTGGTTCCAGTTGACCTGGTCATCGACCATTCCGTACAGGTCGATTATTTTGGAACAGCCTATTCCTATGACCGCAATATGGATGAGGAATTCAAGCGCAACATTGAGCGCTACCAGTTCCTAAAATGGGCGCAACGATCTTTTGATAATTTTCGGGTGGTACCACCGGGAATGGGTATTTGCCATCAGATAAATCTAGAATACTTCTCCAAAGGAGTTATCGAGCGAAATGATGAACTATTCCCCGATACCCTGGTAGGCACCGATAGCCATACGCCCATGGTAAACGGTATTGGTGTAGTGGCATGGGGAGTTGGTGGTATCGAAGCCGAAGCGGCCATTCTGGGGCAACCGCTCTATTTTATAATGCCTGAGGTTGTAGGGCTTAAACTTACGGGGAAACTTCCTTTGGGTTCCACCGCTACCGATCTGGTGCTTACCATTGCCAATCTATTACGTAAACAAGGAGTAGTTGGAAAATTCGTAGAAGTATTCGGCCCGGGCTGTAGCCATCTTTCGGTACCAGACAGAGCTACGATTGGCAATATGTCGCCTGAATTTGGATGTACAATCACCTATTTCCCCATAGATGATAAAACGCTGGAATATATGCAACTGAGCAATCGTTCCAAAGAACAGATTGACTTGGTAGAAACCTATTGCAAGACCAATATGCTATGGCGAGAAAATGAAGAAAAAATTCAATATACTACGGTTGTAGAAGTAAATTTATCGATTATTGAACCCACAGTGGCTGGTCCCAAGCGTCCCCAAGACAAAATATTGCTTCGGGAGTTCAAACCCAAATTCGTTGAGCTATTGAAAGAATCCTTTGGACGAGAATATATTGAACAAAATAAGCGTGAATCAATGCTCTCCATCTCAGAATTTATAGATGAAGGAGGAGACCAATCGACACATAAGCTACCAAAGCCTTCCCATACCGGCACTATCGAAACAATGGAAAAAGACGGACTAAAAACGATTTGGATAGATCGGGGTGTCGATAAGTTTAAGCTCTCGGACGGTGCGGTGGCAATAGCCGCGATTACTTCCTGTACCAATACCTCTAACCCGTTTGTGATGATAGGAGCCGGACTGGTTGCGAGAAAAGCCCGTGAGCATGGCATAGATGTAAAGCCTTGGGTGAAGACCTCCCTTGCCCCGGGCTCCAAGGTCGTTACGGATTATCTGGAAAAAGCGGACCTTTTAAAGGATCTGGAGGCACTGAAGTTTCATTTGGTAGGTTACGGTTGTACCTCCTGTATAGGGAATTCGGGTCCCTTACCCCCTGCCATCGCGAAGGCTGTGGATGAGTACGATCTCGTTGTAGCCTCTGTACTCTCTGGGAACCGCAATTTTGAGGCCAGAGTCCATCCGCAGGTAAAAATGAATTTTTTGATGTCGCCCATGTTGGTGGTTGCTTATGCGATTGCAGGACGGGTAGATATCGACCTTATCAATGACCCCATTAGCTTCGATAGAAACCTTCAGCCCGTTTATCTCAAGGACATTTGGCCTACAGACGACGAGATCAATGAGATTTTGGGAAGCGTTCTTTCTGCCAAGGACTTTAAAAAGAACTACGACGAAATATTCGAGGGCAATGAGATATGGCGAGACCTTCAAGTTCCAGAAGGAAAATTGTATCATTGGGACGAAAATTCCACGTATATCAAGGAAATACCGTTTTTCAGGGATATTTCGGCTGTCCCACCCGATTTGGCAAATATACAGAATGCCCGGGCCTTATTGGTCCTAGGCGATAGTATAACCACCGACCACATATCTCCAGCAGGATCTTTCAATGAGCATTCCTCGGCTGGAAAGTATTTGATCCAGCAAGGTGTAAAAAAAGAAAACTTCAATTCCTATGGAAGCCGTCGAGGCAACGATGAAGTTATGGTTCGCGGCACTTTTGCCAATGTGCGCATCAAGAACAAACTTGCCGATAAAGAAGGAGGATATACCCGCTTTTTGCCTACTGGAGAGGAAATGACCGTTTATGAGGCTGCCGAAAAATACAAACAGGAAAATACGCCGCTAGTTGTTCTTGCTGGAAAGGAATACGGAAGTGGATCGTCCCGGGATTGGGCAGCCAAGGGCACATTTCTCTTGGGGATCAAATGTGTGCTTGCCGAAAGCTATGAGCGTATTCACCGCAGTAATTTAGTGGGCCTTGGGGTACTACCCCTCCAGTATAAGGAAGGAGACAATGCTGAAAAATTAGGGATCGACGGAAAGGAAATGTTTACGATAACCGGTATTTCCGAGGACATAAAACCATTAAAGGAAGTACAGGTCATCGCTGAGAACGATAAGGGTGAGAAAATAGAATTCGGAGCCATTGCCCGCCTCGATTCCCTGATCGAAATAGAATATTATCGCAACGGGGGCATACTGCAGTACGTGTTGCGGCAATTTTTAGAAAAATAGGATTAAGACTTAAAAAACAGCGATTATGGAAAATGAAACACTTTATCTCAAAACGACTAGGGAACTTATGAAAAAAAGACCGTTTTGGCACCAGACAATATCGAGGCTTGGTGCAATTTCAGCAGAACGGTCTTTAAGGCAGGTGCACTGGACGAAAAAACGAAACAGCTCATTGCCGTAGCCGTTGCGCACGTAACCCAATGTCTCTAATTAGGGCGCATACTCCTTAGGTGATGCACAAAGGGGCGAGCAAAGAGGAAATTATGGAGACCATCTGGGTAGCTGCCGAAATGCGGGCAGGAGGTAAAGCTGATTTAATGTTCGAAAAATAAGCGTGTCAACTTTATAAACGTTTTAATCTTGGAAAATGTACATCATTGAGAACCCACGTACGCTTTTACCAATTTGCTACAAAAAGATAAAGCCATCCAGGCCTCTTATACCATGAAACCATCAATTTTAAATCCTTATCTTTGGGAGTATGACCGCCATATATTTTTCGCATTCCTTTATCCCCAAAAAATTGTAATAGCAAGAATAAAACAATGAAATATATATATTTTATAGCTTGCTTCAATGCGTTTTTCTTTCTGGGGCTACTTCTTCATAAAAAACCAAAGTTACAGCATGATCGTATCTTGATATTCTGGCTTCTGTATTTAGGCATTGCTATCGGAACCTATGTTCTTACCATGGGATTCTTCCCAAGTGCCCCTTTTTTATCCAGCGGCATTATCGCATTGTTTTTATTACATGGCCCATTTATGTACCTATATATTTTCGCCCTTACTTCGAATCATGAGGGTTTCAAAATTGATAAATTATGGCATTTTGCACCATTTGCAGCATTTATCCTGTACTTGCTCGTCGCATCGGGATTTCCGGCTTATTCCCAAGGGATTAGGGTAGACCACGTAACTCAGGGAGCGGCCAAGCAACCCCTCCTATTCTTGCTCTTCCTTGTTCTCACTGCGCTTTCGGGGCCAATGTATTTCTTTTTGGCCCATCAGAGGTTCCGCCAAATCAAGGAATCCATCCATCATTTTACTTCGAGGGATATCGATCTGGATTGGTTGGGAAAATTGATTTATACCTTTGGAGTAATATGGACGATTTTTATCATAATAGCCGTAATACATCATGTTTTCCACTTGTTTTCCATAGCTTTTTGCATTAATGGCCTGTTCCTGTCCCTTTCGGCATTTATTATCTTGATCGGGTATTTTGGGCTGAAACAAAAGGGGATTTTTATCAGTTATGTACTGGAAGAACCTAATAAACCTATTGCCGAAAAAAAAGTCAAATATGCCGCTTCCAGATTAAAAGATGCCGATCTGAAAAAATGTTTCCATAAAATAGATAATTATTTTGAAGCCAAAAAACCATATCTAGATCCCGACTTAACCTTGCCAAAGTTGGCTGAAAGTCTAAACGTTCCTACTCACCATCTCTCGCAGGTGGTCAATGAAATGCACGGGAGAAATTTTTTTGATTTCATCAATCAGTTTCGAGTGGAAGAAGTAAAAAGAAAAATTCAAGATACGAATTTTCAAAATTATTCTTTGCTAGGAATCGCGCTGGAAAGCGGTTTCAACTCCAAATCTGCCTTTAACAGGGTATTTAAAAAAATAACTGGGTTTACCCCGAGCGAATATAAAAAGCAATTGTAAAATATCGGACGCCAATATTATAAGGTTCTTTTGAAAAGTCTAACCTTATAAAAAAGGACTTTATTTTTGATGCATAATACTAATTAAATTTTTTTTACCCTGAGTGTGTTTACTGAGCGCAGCCGAAGTATAGTCGAAGGGTAAATGTTGTATTAAAAATTTGAATTATTTTTAGCTCAGTTTAGAAATAAAACCAGCCTACCGGCTGGCAGGTTTAAGCATAGCCTTAGCTACGGTTCCATTTTATGACGACAAATGAGCTAAAAAGAAACGAATTTTATGCGACATTTGAATGTTTAATTGGTATAACAGGTACTACCTTAGGAAGTAGGTCGCACAACAATGTTTCTTAATGTACTTTCGTTTTAGGATATTTTAATAATAATCACTTAAATGAATTTATCATGAGAACAAAAAGAATGAATTTGGAGGCAGGAAACTCACAGAGATTTCAAATCCACAGAAACAATATGCAAACAGTCATCTCGACTGTGTTCGTTTTACTATTGATGGTATTTGGTTCACTTCCTTTATCAGCGCAAGTTGATTCGAACAATGGATCGGAAATGAAATTTACAATTCCACAATCAGCAGAAGCAGAGACTGAAGAAATAGTTGGCATGATGAAACATGCCACACAACTTTCAGACAAAACAGGTGAAGCTGCAAAAGCAGTCGCTGAAGTGTTCTATCCACATGTTGCAAAAGAGGTAAAATATGTGCTTCCCCCTTTGGGATTATTACAACAACTCTCTTCCGGCAACTTTTCCGAAGAGATGAAACAGGTGTTACCCATAACCGATGAACTGAAAAAAGAGCTTCCGGAAATGCTGGCTGAACATAAACAAATAGTGGCAGCTTTAGAGATTTTAATAACGCATGCAACTGCAGAAAATCATCCTGAAGTTGTAGAATTTGCACAGAAACTGATACTTCATGCACAAGCAGAAGAGGAAGTTACTTATCCCACAGGCATCTTGATTGGCGAATACATCAAACTTAAACTTAAAAAAGAGTGATAAACTTGCTTCATTTTATTTTAATTCATAGCGTTCGGGAGCGGTATGGATCGATGAAAAGCCCGCCTGCGTGTTCAAGCAGGCAGGGCTAATGTAACGGCTTATGTGCAATATATCAAAACGCTCGAAAATCTTGTGAGTATATTGAACGGACAATCTTCCCATTCTGAAGGTAACAAGCCTGCAGGACGTTAATGGCCGTCTATATATCCTCGTATAACAACAAAATAGTATTAACAGATAAAACAAAAGAAATGAAAACCGTAAAATTTCAGTTGGAAACACTTACCTGCCCTAGCTGTATTCAAAAAATAGAAGGAGTTCTGAACAAAGAACCTGGAGTGGAGAAAACGACAGTACTTTTTAACTCCAGTAAGGTAAAAGTACGATATGATGATGAAAAAGTGTCTTCTGAACGATTGGGGGAACTTATAGAAAAGGTGGGATTTCCGATTTTATCCTCATAATATTTTAAAAACCGAGTTATGAAAACAGCACAAGTAAACCGGATAATGTATGCCGCGGGAATTTTACTTCTTGCTGCATTTCTAACCTATTTGTTCAACTGGAGCGAAATGTTATTGAATACGCTTTTAATTATAGCTTCAGTAGTTGCTGGAGCTCCAACGTTTATAAAGGCCTGGAAAGCCACGCGCTTGAAAATGTTCAGTATTGACCTTTTGGTGACCATAGCCGTTATTGGAGCCTTGATCATCGGGGAATATGCAGAATCAGCGGCCGTAACCTTCTTGTTCCTCTTTGGGGCATTCTTAGAAGGACGATCTTTGGAAAAAGCCCGTGCCTCCATCAAATCCTTGATGGAAATGGCACCGCTCCAAGCTACGGTGCTTCGCAATGGCATAAGTTCTGTAATTATGGCCGAGGAGGTTATTAAAGACGATGTGGTGATTATTCAAACCGGAGAAAAAATACCCATTGATGGTCGGGTGATTTCGGGAAAAGCCTCTGTAAATGAAGCGGCGATTACCGGCGAATCTGTACCGGTGAGCAAAGGTCCGGACGATCAGGTATTCAGCGGAAGTATTTTGGACAGCGGATACCTTGAGGTGATCGCAGAAAATGTTGGGGAGGATACCACCTTCTCCAAAATCATCGAATTGGTAGAAGAAGCTCAGGAAGGAAAAGCAAAGACTCAACGTTTTTTAGAAAAGTTCGCAGCCATTTATACTCCCGGCATTATGGTTCTTTCCGTTCTGGTTTGGATTGTCACGAAGGATGTACACTTATCGCTTACCTTTCTGGTTATAGCATGTCCGGGGGCATTGGTAATTTCTGCACCAGTCTCCCTTGTGGCCGGAATCGGAAATGGCGCCCGGAACGGGATTTTGATCAAAGGTGGCGAGGTGATGGAAAACCTTGCTAAATTAAACGCAATGGTATTTGATAAAACGGGTACATTGACAAAAGGCAAACCCGAAGTTACCGCCATTAAAGGATTTGGCATAAGCGAAAACGAATTGCTGTTGATGGCTGCAGAGGCAGAAGTGGTTTCGGAGCATCATTTGGGACGGGCCATTGTAAAAGAAGCCAAAAGAACAGGCTTGAAACTTGTGAATAAGCCTACCGAAGTGAGCATTCTTAAAGGACGGGGAATTGAAGTAAACCTTTGTGAAAATCCGCTCTATATCGGAAATCGAAAGGGCCTTTTCCAAAATAAAATCCCTATAAACAAGGAGGTAGAATCCTATGCCACCCAACAAGAGAAAGCCGGGAATACGGCAGTCTTTATTACCAATGATAAAAACGTTATGGGGATTATTTCTATCGCTGACACCATAAGGGACAAAGCCAAAGAGACGCTTCAACAACTCAAATTAGAAGGCATTCAGCATTTGGTCATGTTGACCGGCGACAATAAACATACGGCGCGGATAGTTGGTGAGGAATTGGGGATGGATCAAGTTTTCGCAGAGTTGATTCCCGAAAACAAGTCAGAAATGGTAAAAGAGTGTATGGGAAAAGGAATAAACCTTGCCATGGTTGGCGATGGGGTAAACGATGCCCCTGCAATCGCCACGGCCGACGTGGGAATTGCCATGGGGGGTGCAGGTACCGATATTGCGATGGAAACTGCAGATGTTATTTTAATGGCGGATAAACTCGATAAATTGATCCATGCTTTGAAACTTTCCAAAGCTACAGTACGCAATATGAAACAAAACATGTTTTTCGCTGTCGGAACGGTTGCATTACTATTGGCAGGTGTTCTTACAAAAAATGTGAACTTAGCCTCCGGTATGTTAATCCACGAATTGAGCGTGCTGATTGTCATTATGAACGCTATCCGCTTGGTAAAATATCCCGACCTCCAATTTCAATCGCCTTGGACAAAATGGAGGAACTCTAAAAAAGGTAGTTCCATTGTAAAGGAAACCCATTGTGTTTCATAGAAAGGATATTAATTTCCAGAGGAACAAAATGGGGGCACAACGCCCGAAATCGGCTTGGATTACAACACAAAATAAAATTGAAAGGATTAATCTGGGCAATACATGACTATCCTCATTTATTCTTCAGCAACAAAAAACTAACTTCATTAAACAGAGAAAATTAATTAATTAAAAATTTAAAATTATGGACCAGTTATATTTTCATTTAATCGTGAACCATCTTCCAATCATCGGAACGCTATTGGGGATACTCGTTTTGATCTACGCCATTTTAGTCAAGAGCGTTCATACAGAAATCGCTGCTTATTTCCTGTTTATCATATGCTCATTAGGTGCGGCCGCGGCCTACTTGACCGGCGAAGGCGCCGAAGATGCCGTTGAAGGACTTCAGGGTATTACAGAGAGCGTTATTGAACGGCATGAAGATTTCTCGGTATATGCGCTGATAGCGTTGATTCTATTGGGGGTTGCTTCGATAGCCGGGATTATTGCAGCCCAGAGGAAATTGAGATGGTCAAAGATGATATCTTCTGCAATATTGGCCATCTCGATCATTGGCTTTGGCCTTATGGGATGGACAGGTTATCTGGGTGGACAAATCAGACATACGGAAATTAATTCCCCCATTGAAAGTACACAAGCCCACGGTCAACAGGCGCATGAGGATGAGGCTGTGGCAGAGACAGAAGTGAAATTGAACAATGGCGAAAAGTGGCAGGCTGACATAACCACTAATCAAGGAATAAATGATCTGATCGCATTGATCAATTCTTCTGAAAATGAAAAGGTCTCACGTTTAAAAGCCACCTTGATGGGCAGGGTAAACCAAATTATCAAGGAATGTACCATGCCCCCGAAAGCAGATAAGCAGTTGCATAATTACCTGCTCCCGCTTATAGATAAAATTAACGGGCTGGAGAAAGAACCTTCCGATTCCCAGGATCATAACAAACAACAGGAAATCCTTTCTTATTTAAAGACTTACGGGGATTATTTCAAATAATATTGTCTTAAAACATAGTTTTTTTAAGCTGAATGCAATATGGGATATAAGAGCTTGTTTAAAGAAACATAAATTGATAATCAATAGTTTGGATCCGAGGGTATATCAGAAAGTAGCATTTTCAGACAAGCTTTAAAGCACTTTAAACCAGCTTAATAATCTTGAGCCAATCTTAAGGTCTAAAATTAAAAAACCGGTTTTGAGAATTACATTTTGGGGAACGAAGAATGGCCATTAACGGTACTTCCATGACGGTTAATTACAGCTATCCTCACACTAAGCCAGTAGCTGGCGGCTGGTGACAGCAACCCTTCTACTGGGCCAACTAGACTTTATTGATCCCTCATTTTAAAAGTTCATTTTCCACCCTAAAAAATGAAATTTTGTTAATTTTCGTCTTTATCCATGCCTCCATTATCGGGACATCCATATTGCCGTAAAGATGCTTTGCATAATGATATTTGTATTTTGTCGGATTGGACACACCCTTTGGCCTTCTCAATAATTTTTTTCTTTTCCTTGCATTGGCCTGCCCCATCTTTGTTCTTTCGGAAATAAGGTTCCGTTCAAATTTGGCAACGGATGCAAATATTTGAAGTAAAAATTTACCATTGGCTGAAGTAGTGTCGAACTCTGGTTCACTCAGGCTCTTAAAATGAATTCCTTTCTCCGAGCAATATGGCCTCCATCCCCCCTATGACAGTAGAAAATTCCTTTATCAATCCTTACACTGACATTAAAATGGCCACATAGTGGCAAACTGCCGCCGCCAGTACAAAGAAATGCCAAACAGCATGGTTATAAGGATATTTTTTCCAAAGGTAAAAGATAACGCCCAAGAGGTAAAGGACACTTCCTATAAGAATCATTACCAGTACCCCAGCGGGAATAGCATCAAAGAAAGTACGCCCCCCCACTACCATAATACATCCCATTGCGATGTAAGCGAGAGTAGAAACAACATTCCATTTGCCGGTAAAGAATATCTTAATAATAATTCCGACTGCAGTCAGGCTCCAAAGTACAGTTAGCAATGTAATACCAAAAGTATTGTTCAGATAAATCAATAAAAATGGAGTATATGTCCCTGATATCAGGAAATAAATACTGATATGGTCTAGAATCTTGAAAACCCGTTTTGCCTCGGCATGTTGAAAACCATGGTAGAGCGTGGAAGAAATAAAAAGTTGTAAAAAGCAAAATCCATAAATCGCTGCGCCGATAATCCCGGGCGTATTATCACTTTTTATGGCAAAGGCTATCAGGATAGGAATCCCTACAATACCAAAAATAATTCCGAAGCCATGTATGATACTGTTTACAAGTTCTTGCTGGATTTGTATATTGGGCTTCGGGGCTTGCATAAGAATAAATTATGGTTGAGCATTGTGGATCGAAACTTTTATAAAATCCCCAGTATAAGTAAAGAAGTTGACCACGGAATCAGGGCCGCACTTTACGTCAAAACGATCAATAATGGTATCAACTCTCATATACCTGTAATTCCTCATTTTGTTTTTTGAAAGCTTAAGCGAATGACCATTTCCATTATTTTTATTAAATGGTATTCTACAATTTTTTAGAAGGGATATGATCGATATTGAAAAAGCCCTCTTAATTTTCTTTCCTTTCCAGGAATTGTCCGATAATTAAATGGGCGAGGTTGATTATATTTCTCACCTCGCCTAGCTCCATTCGCTCAAAGTATATAAACGTTGTTCGGTTTCTCCCATTTTTCGTGCATCCTTGATGTGCATATCGATACAAAAATCACAGCCATCTATTTGTGAAGCTCGCAACTTTACAGGTTCCAAAAGTGAAGCCTCCAAATTCAAATTAGAAACATATTTTTCCTGTTCCAACATTCCTTTTAACGCTTCTGGTGCAAATTTTTTGATAATCCACTTGCTGTTTCATGATTTTTTTTTGATGATCTTAAATTTACCATCAAGGCTAAATTAAAGAACACATTCTCTGAGTTCTTTCGCAGTTGCATATTGCCCTTGTTTCACGAATTGAATTCTGGCACTTAATTTAATTTCATCACCAACAATAAGGTCTCCTGCCGCATTTTTTCCATCCCAAGTCAACCCAAAATCCCTGCGATTGATTTTTCCGGAAAATGATAATTCCACCTTGTCTCGGGAATTTTCACCAATAGTTGTTTTGCCAAAATCGATTGCAAGAATCATCGGTTTTGTGATGTTTTTAATGGTCAAATTCGCTTGGATTTTCTTTTCGGTTATATTAAAATCCTCAGCAACAACAAGGATGTGCGGATATTTCTCCATATCGAAAAAATCAGCCGATTTTAAATGTTCGTCGCGCTTGGCATCATCAGTTTTGATTGAATTAACTGCAGCCTTAAAACAAATCCTGTTGATAAATTCAAAATCTTCGGTTTCAGTTTCCGCCTGACCTTCAAAAAATTCCATTTGACCGATAACAGTGGTGATCATCAGTTTTCGTACTTTAAAACTGGTTTCGCTATTTATTGGTTCGATATTCCATTTTGTCATTTTCATAGTTTTTAAATTTAAATTTCCAAATACAAATTTATGAAAAAATTATAGAAGACAAAATTATCTTTTATTAAAATCAAAATATCTTTTTCATTCTTTCAACCACTTCGCATTTGTCAAATAAGATTCGCCGCCCGATAATTTTTCAGCCAAGCTGCCAATCGTGGTCTCTTGAAACGATTTCAGCATCAAAGCCCTGATTTTTGAATATTCAAAATGCATTGGACAAGGATGTTCGTCCGAACATTGATGCAAACCCATCACGCATTCGCGAAAAACCGACAAACCATCAATGGCATTTACAATTCCCAAAATGGGAAAGTCGAGTTGATATTTTTCACAGAAAAATCCACCATAAGGACCTTTTAACGAAGTAATAATTTTATGTTTATTAAGGATTTGTAGTATTTTTCCGGTAAAAGCCGCTGGCGCCTCAATTTCTTCGGCTATTTCCTTCATGCTCAATTTAATGTTTTCATTTGCCTTTGAAGCAACAAAAACCGAAGCCCGAATGGCATATTTACAGGATTTTGAAATCATAAGAACACATTTTATATTGCAAATATAGAAATTAAAGAAGATAAAATTTTCCAATACTTAGCGTCATTTAATTTTTGTAAATTTCCATTCTTTCAAAAATGATATGAATTTCCATCAATTAAAATACATTATTATCGTCGATCGTTACCGTGATTTTAGTCGTGCAGCTGATGATTGTGACATTGCACAATCAACTTTGAACTGGGTCATTTCTTGGATATAAACCTTTACCTTCTTCCATAAAAATTTGCTGTCGTAATTACGGTGGACAACAAACGTGAGACTTTCTCATGTTTTATTGATAACAATAAAGCAATGCCCGTTCCTGTGGTATACGAACTTGAACTTATCAAATAATCGATGTGCAGATCGTCAAAATTTTCCATTTCCAGAAATATATTTATCAAAAATTCAGAAGTTAAAAGTAAGGATTCTTTTATCATCTTGCGTAAGGTGAGTTATTAATTAAAAAAAACAGAAAAGTTTTATATTGAGTTGGGCATAAAACGATTACCTTTGTTTAGAATCATTCTAAACAAAAAATTATTAAATTATACCCAAATGACAACCCTAAAGCTTTACAATATTTTTTTTCTTATATGTATTTTCATCTCCCTAAACCCTTATAATGTATCGGCTAAAAACAATAATGATAAAGAAATTCAAACGATTATTTTTTTGCTAGATCATATTTCCAAGGATTATCCCTTGGTGATAAAAGAAGGGCTTGTACTAAATGATATTGAATATGCGGAAATGCAGGAATTCAGCAAAATCGTTTACGAATTAACGGATAATATGAACTTTTCCGCCGAAGAAAAAGCCATCAAGTTATCTCATATATTACACTTACAAGAACTTATACAAAACAAAGAGCCTTTTTCAAAAGTAGATTCCGTCATAAAATTTTTAAAAAAGGAAATCATAAAAACTTCGGGTTTTAAAACTACACCTGCCGTTTTGACCAATACTAATGGAGGACAGAAGTCTTTAGCCCAAACAGGAAGCTCATCCGATAAGCCTTTGAAAATTGCAAATACCTATTTAATTAGCGCATTAAAAAACTATAAAGAAGGCAAAAATGAAATTGCCCGACAGGATGCACTTGCGGCCTATCTGGAAGGTATTGAACCAGCAGAAGCAAGATTAAAAACTTACGCGCCCACCATTTCATCAAAACTTGAACAACAAATGTTGCAGGTGCGCCTTGCCATAGAACAAAACAAAAATAATTTTGAAGTAGAAAATGAGATTAACAGTGCTCTCTCACTAATTGTTGATGCCGAACAAGTCATGGAAAATAATAGCTTAAGCTATTGGTTAACTTTTGTATTATCGGCATCTATAATGTTAAGGGAAGGGATTGAGGCTTTTTTAATTATTGTTTTAATTCTTGCCCTTATCCGCAGTTCTGGAGCAAAGAAAGCTAAAAGATGGATTCACGGCGGGTGGATTACGGCTATCATCATGGGAGTTGCGGGATGGTTCTTCTCTGGTTGGTTAATAAATATTAGCGGTCAAAACCGCGAAATCATGGAAGGCCTTATTTCTTTAGTTGCCGTTATAATTCTAGCTTTTGTTGGATTTTGGCTACATAACAATTCCCAAGCCGAAAAATGGAAAATATTTGTGGAAGAAAAAATTGGGAAGCAACTTCAAAAAGAAAAAATGTTCGGTTTGGCATTCTTTTCGTTCATGGTTGTTTTTAGAGAAGCCTTTGAATCAATTCTTTTCTTGCAGGCCATAAATCTCGAAACAATACCTTTAAATAAATCGGCTATAGGATTCGGAGTTTTTGCCTCATTTGGACTCATCGCTCTATTGGGATTGCTGTTTCTAAGATACTCAAAAAAAATACCGGTGCGTCAATTATTTCGCTACTCTTCTTGGGGAATTTCATTATTGGCGGTAATTCTTCTGGGAAAAGGGATTCATTCCATCCAGGAGTCAGGTTGGATTTCCATAACAGATTTTCCAGTTTTAGTGCACGTAGATTGGTTGGGCATATATCCCACAATTGAAACGACTGTTTCGCAGTTGATATTGGTTAGTGCTGTGTTGGTATTATATTATTTAAGCAGCTGTAAATTTAAGTTTCATTCAAATTCCAATCCTTAAATTAAAAGAAATGGAAACCATCATGAAGAGACTAAAATTTATTGGATAGTTATAGATCCATTATTATTGAGCCTTAACTATCCTTGTATTAAAAAGTAAATGTTTTCAAAAGCATTTGAATACGGCACAAGAGCGGCCATATAAAGCAAAAAAATTATTATTGGGCAGGGACAGTATGGTAAACTTAAAAGAAGTGGCACGGAAATTCACAGCGCTGTTTTTTAAATAATCTTCGCCTCCAGCTCAACATTATATGGAAAAGCAAAATTTAAAACTTCATCACCGGAAAGCCAGTTTTTCCGGTCCTCTTTTTTAAGTACTACGGGCATTCGTTTTTTGCTATTGTGAATTTCACGCATTAAATCGTTTGCATCTGTTGTGAGGATAGAGTAGGAGTTAACTAATTCGTGATTTTGTGGATTCTTCCAGGAGGAATAAATCCCTGCAAAAACAAAAATATCCTGATCCTTTGGCGTGATCAAATATTTCTTCTTTTCCTTTTGGATCTAACCATTGCCATTCGTAATAACCATTTGCGATAACAAGGCAACGATTGATCACAGAATTGCGATAGGCTGGTTTTTCTTTAAGCGTTTCAATCTTGGCATTAAGTGTCATTTTCCTGATCTTGTCATCTTTTGCCCAAAAGGGGATCAATCCCCAATTGAACATTTCTATCTCTCCCTGATTTTCATTGATAATTACGGGCGTTTTCATAAAAGAAAAACCGTTTATTTCATCTGTTGGAGTGTAGGATTCCGGTTCTATGAAACGGGCATTGAAAGTGCTTTCAATATCCTTCAACACGGCATTTAATTTAGTTCGGTAGCACATCAGGTTTTTATTAGCTTATGAATTTAAGAAACTTCCTTCATTACCTGCCAATTTCTTATTAATCCTGTTAGCGAAAAATTCAGTCAATAAGCTGGTCCTTTTAATCCCATACTTTGAAAACCCTTTCAAAATTGGATTTGTTGTGGACATTCTATTTCTCCGTATAATTAACAGTTATGATCAAATTTAAAGTTTCAGTTCATTTATAATTATGAAATGAGCATAACGGAAACATGATACAAACACCGATGAAGATATGCGAATTACATATGACCTATAAAAAACAATAAAAATCTACATATGAAAAATATCAGGCCTTAACAACTCAACAGATCAAAGTAATAATTTGAATTTCGGAAGGACCGGGTATTTTTGAAAGCTCCATCGACCCAAATTATTTGGATTTTGATAAGTGGAGCTAACCTGGATTCATTGCAGGGAAATGATACCACTACACTTTTCCCGATAATTGTAAGATCTTTTTAATTACTTTTGGTAAAGGAATAGAATACTCATTAATTTTACGGAAAAAATATTGGATATGGATAATAATAATTTAGTGGGTATTTGGACCATACATAAGGACGGAGTAAAAGGTTCACCGGAAAACTTCCCCGATGTACAAATAGATAACGTTGAACTTTGGGCTACAACAAAGCGTGGGGAACTTATTGTATGGGATTGCCCTGTACATTTTGCTGAAAAGCTGTGGTGCGATGAAGAGCAGGCTGTCAATTTAATACAGGCATTGGCAATTGCACGGGAGCATCAAAACACAGCAAACCCAGAAGAATTTCCTGACGATATTGACGAACAGACGATCCGGATCATGATGGGAATTATCGATGATAGAACTGATTCAAACGAGCTTGAATAAAAAATAATTTGTATCAAAATAACAGTGGCAGCTCAAATCAGGAAAATCTAGTGCAACTTAATTGTGCTGCATTTTTTCTTTTAAAGACTAAGATTATCCATTTTAATGGTTTTTTCGTTTCTTTGGTTTTAACTTATGCACTTTCATAAATTATAAATAAGGCCGTTTGCTTCATAAAAAGAAAGCTTAAATTGGTTTAATAAGAACCCTTAAAAAACAAAATGATTATGACTAAGACAAAAATTACAGTAAACAATAATGGATCGCTGAGAATAGAAGGGGATCTTGAAATCCTTGACAAAGCCGGGAACGCATATGATCTGGGAGGACGGGATATAGTATCACTTTGCCGTTGCGGGCATTCTAAAAACAAACCTTTTTGCGATGGATCTCATAAAGGCAATTTTGAACACGAAGCTGTTGCATTTGCCTTGCCGCCAAAAAAATAATCCGGATCAAATAAATAAAAATGCAGCACATCTAGATGTGCTGCATTTTTATTTTTAAAAGTGAGATCAACCTTTAACCGATAGCGCGGATTTGCAATCAGTGCCTATTGCATCCGTGCCTACAATCACTATCAAAACAAATCTAACAAGCAACATTATAAATCCATAGGCACTTTCTAAACGATACAACAAACAATTACTTGTTAAAATTTGTGAATTAATTAATAGTGCTGTCTTTTTCTTTTAACATTCAATTGCGAAAAAGGCAGGGACTTCGGGCTAATTTTGTCAAACAAAATTTAATCTGTAAAAGAGCTGATTAGAATATGTCGGAATAGATACTCTGTTTTTAATTATCTCAAATCACAGTATCTGTTTCTACTTATTTTAGCACAGTAAAAAGCAAGATTAAATCTATTTTAATTAATC
>JGI1221J11331_1000064_pt1 | contig 30369 bp, 10 predicted proteins | sample LakVidmifraction_4_FD_11331 | JGI IMG/M metagenome (IMG submission 11331) | reverse complement strand
ACCAGCTTCTTTAAATGCATCAATTAATTTCTTCATAATTTTTAATATTTAATTTTTAATATTTAATTATTGACAAATATATATAATTTAATCTATTCTTTTTTGATCATCATCATATTTATATCTTTCAGGATAAGGTACTTTTATACCTATTTCCTTTCTAACCATCTTTTTAATTTTCTTATCTAATCTAAATTGAGTTTCTGCATCTAAATTATCATAATCTAATTCGTCTTGCCAGTATTCTGTTAGTTCTTGACTCAATGAAGCTCTCTCTGATCTTATTATTTTTCTATCATTCTTATAGTCAGTATAAAACCAAGAATCCATGTCTTCATTTGTTACAAACTCTTGATTCATATATTTACCAAGACCTAATGTGGTAAAACTATCTGTACCTTGCATTATACCAGGTAAAAATGCTTTTTGTAATTCATTTACCATTCTGGATTCACCTTTATTTGGTCCACTACTAAGTGTATCAAGTCCTTGTGTCCATTTAGTATATGCTGCTTCTATTGCTGTTATTTTATTGAACCAAGAAGTAATTGAATTTCTTTGTAGAATTGTTTCATATAAAGTTTGTGGGTTTGTGTATAAACCAACATCATCAATTACTTTTGTTACTTGATTTTCCATAAAATTATAAAATGATTTTTCTTCATCACTTCTTATATTCTTACCATAATTAGGATTTTTTGCTTTCCTTGCTTTATCTAAATATACTGGTTCTTCATCATCATTATTACCATACATTGCTTTGATAGTAGCTTTAGCAATTGTCATTAATAATAACATAGATATTTCATTTACTAATGTCATTAGGTTATGTCTTTGAGCATCTGCAATATCAAGATTTTCAAATTTTTCTTTACCTACTACATTTTTACCAATTAAAGTATTGATAGGAATACCTACCATATTCTGAACAATTCCTTTACCTGCTTTAGCTAATTGAGAAGCTATTTTTAATTCAGATAAACTTGTTTTACTTTTATATAGTTTATATGCTTGACCTAATAATACTGGTGCAGCTATCAATGCTCCTGCTGGACCAGCTGCAAGAAAAGCTGCTGTACTTATCAATGCTGCGCTTGCTGCCCCTGTTTTTGCAGTCTTAAATGAACCTGTATAAAAACCATCAAAATTCTTTTTACCAAGTGCCAAATTAGTTTGATTATTTGCAAATCTCATCCATAGTTGATTTGGTAACCATGTCAAAAATGTCATAAATGTTTTACCTACTACATTTGCTTTTGCAACTATACCACCTGTCTTTGAGTAGTCACCATTTAATATAGCAATAGTATCACTCATCTTTCCTTTTAATTCAGCAAATTTAGATGAAGAAAAATCTTGCCAATTATTTACATTCTCACCAACTTTAAAATTATCTTTTAAAACAAGTTCACCATTTTCAATTTTGTGTGCTGGAAAACCTTTACCATTAAATATTTGTACTGTATTACCATCTTTATCAGTAATTTTTTCATCCATTAACATGGATAATATTTGAGGAGTTTGATTATGCCACTCTATGTATTCTGTAAGATAAAAAGGATTTATTTTTCTTTTAATACCAACAACACCAGAATCAGTTTTTGCTCTATCTAACTGATTAGTTTCATCTTGTAGTATATCAAGCTTCTTTATAAGTAATCTTGTTTTCTTTATTTCATTTTTATATTTATCATTTCCAGGAAGTTGTCTTAGAACCTTCTTCATTATGAAATTATTTGCTACTACAAAATTACCAGCAGTCCAATAAGCACCTGTATCATTTATTGTTCCTACATACCATCCTTGAGATCTGTTTATTATTGATGCACCTACATTCCAAGCTAAACCTAAATACACACTAAATTTATTTACTACAGCATTGTACGCAGAAGCAACTGTATATTCTTTACCAATATTTTCAAGTATCTTCTTTATCTCAGCTTTTTCATTTTTTAACTCATCTAACTTGCTGTCTTCTGGATTTGTTTCTTCAAGTTCTTCAATCGTAGAATCTAATGATTCTAATAATTTTTCAGCTTCTTCTTTAAATTCTTTTTCTTCTTCTGAATAATTTTTTTTACCTAATGCTTTGCTAACATTTAACCATGTTTCAGAATCTGATCTATTCAAAAGATTTTTATCATACCAAATATCCATAGTCTTAATAGATTTAAATCTTTTTTTCTGATACCTTTTTGCATTACTGTTAATAATATTAGTTATTTGTTTTCGTACACCATCATTATTATCATTACTTTTGGCATCATTTATATTTTCATATAAATCTTTAAGTATGCTTATTTTAGGTTGAGAATCTTTTTGTGATTTGTATTCTGAAACCATATCTAAATACATTCTCAACATCACAGGAAGATTATAAGATTGTTCCTGCATAACATTGTTCGTAAGTAATTCTCTTATACTTCTTTTAGCATTAACTTTATCACCAACCTTAGCATATAATTGTTGATGATCTTCAAGACCTGCTAAATCCATAAAATAATCTACTACTTCTCTACTTTCAGTTTTAAGATTTATCTCAGTACTATTGTCTATTTTCTCATTTAAAAGATTTTCCAACTTCATTTGTTGAGTTCTCATTCTAATGTTCACATCTTGTTGAACACTTCTAATACCACCTTTATTTATAGTATCACTATTTCGAGGAGCATAATCTTCATTTATAGATAAAGTATCTTTAATAGTTTGTTTTGTTTCATTTAAAAGAAACATAAATTTACCTTTAAAACCTATGTCTTTATTAAGAAGTATATCTGTTATATTTTGTTTTTGTTGAGGTAAAGCTCCATGCATCAGAATGTTAGAACCATCATTCATAGTCATATTAATGTATGAAACACTCTCATTCATTATTTCCCAAAATGCAAGTAAATCTTTATCAGATTCTATTTCTTTAAAGTTATCATCATAAAATCCAGTATCACTTTGAGTAACTTCACCTGTATTTATGTTTCTTTTCTTTATATTTTCCTTTGGAATATAAGAATTGTAAACAATATGGGATTGATACTGATTACTACTATTACCTGTATCATAATCCACTCTACCTCCTTGATTCTTTTTCTGAGATTCAATTACAGCAAATGGATTATTCCTTACTATTTTTATATTAAGACCGTGTTGTGATTTTGATGAAAGCTCTGCGAATGTAGATACTCCTTCAGCTGTAAGTGCTGCTCTAATATCATGTTTCATAGAAGTCTTGTAATCTTCAAGATTTTCTTTTTGCTCCTGTACAATTTTATCATAGTGATGCTGACCTATTTTTGAAATAAGTTCATCTTTATATGCTTGTGAATTATCAGTATCAAATTGTGCTTGCCAGTTTTTAAATAAAGGGTCTTCTATTATTTCAGGTATCTTTCCTATGTCAATAAAATCAACATTATTATCAAGCCATTTGAATTTGTCAGCAAGTACTTCATTTAATTCTTCCCAATTTTTTGTTTTCTTTGCTTCCCAATAATCAGCATTATTACTACTAAAGAATGAAAAATGTTTATCAAACCATTTATTTGAAAACTTATCTACCATTCTACCAGATTTTAAACCATTGTCTTTTTTCTGATAAAATAAATCATAATTAGCATCACCAAATATGGAAAAACCAATTGGTTTAAAACTAACTGTATAACCTTTTTCTTTAAGTTTCTTTTTTGCTGCTGGTGCAACATCATTTAATCTTTGAATGAATCCAGCAGCAAAAGATTTATTAAAAGACCTTGAACTCTCAAGTTCTTGTCTTATAACTTGTGCAAGCATAGAATCTTTATTAAAGTATTGCTTGTCAACACTTAAAAACATTTGTGATATAATATCAATATCAGGAACATCATCAAGCATTTGTTTTTTCATTTCCTCAATTTCTTGTTCAGGAAACATTTTCTTAATCTTAGGAGAACTATCTATTATATCAAGTAAGTATCCTTTTTTTACATTATGTACCTTAGTTGATAATGTTTTTGTTTTTGCTGCTACATCATCAAGTAATTGTTTTACTTTTGGATTAAGATTATCAGTATTTGATTTATCTATTATAAAATCATTATCTACATTATTAGAAGAATAATCAGATATATGAATTAAATAAGATAGCATGTGTTCTGCTTCATGCATATTGGCAATACTTGGTTTATCATCTGAAATTAAATCTTCAATCATATTAAAATCATTATCAAATGATTCCTTTACTTTATCGAATATATTTTCAGTACTTTCAAGTTCACCTATTTCTGCATTAACATCATCAAGTATTTCTTTTACTTCTCTTATTTCTTCACTTAATTCTGCTGTTTTCTTAAACCTACGATTAGACTTTAAATCAGCTAATCTTTTTTCCATTTTATTAGCAAGCATATTTTTAGATATAATGTAATTCTCAAAGTTTACATTACTAAAATCATCTGCCATTGGTAAGTAATCAATATCTTGTTCCATGGCCAGTTGCATGTCTTCAAGAGTATTATATATTTCACCAGCGTAAAAATACTCGTTTGCTGAATTATTCTCTAAATCAGTAATTGGATTTCTATTATCTCTTGCTATTTTTCTTTCATAAGATTTAGAAAGATTTTGAGGAAACCCATATTCTAATATTACTGAAGAAGGTGTAGTTTTTAAAGAACTCCATCCTTTTGAAAAGGCTTTACCAAATTTTTTCTCTGCCCATTGTTCAATTTTTATTTGTTTTTTTTCAGCAGCCTTAGTGGCTTGGTCCAATCTTTTGATTTTGTATTGTTCACCATAATCGAATACAGCATGATCATCTTTTACATCAATAGATTTAGCCTTTCCCTGTATGATAATTCTTATTTTATCAAGAGAATCTCCTTTTATTTCGTTTAAATTACAAGCCATAGTTTATATACAATCTGGTAATAAGTTTTCTGTATTTTTATCAATATTATTGTCTGGTTCACCCATATCATCAAAGTTAGGATTATTTTCTGAATCTGGCTCAGACATTTCTTTATTATATTTTATAGCTTTTTTATCAGCTTCTGTAACAGTTGATTTCTCAGTAGTTAATAATCTACTTTTACTTTCTACTTCAATAAAATCAAGTATAGAACCAATTGCATTATCTGTAATACTACCTGAAGCATTAGGATTTATTGCTTTTATCATCTTGATAATAGACTCTTTGAATTTATCCCAAATAGTCATTCCAGATTGTTTGTAAGGAACTTCCTTCATTTTTTGCTGTACATCAGGTTCAGTAAGCATCATTGTAACAAATTCAAATATAGAAGTACCTCCATAATATTTATTTATCCTATCTTCTTCAAGTGTTTTTTTATCCTTTTTATCTTTAACAAATTCTTCAAGACCTTGTTTATCTAAAGTATCTCTATAAGCATTAAAAACCATATTAAGAGAAGCTACATGTGGAGGAACTGATTGTTCAGATTTAAGTGTAATACCATCAGCTTCAAAATACTTATCAAGTTCTTTTCTTGTTATAGAATGAGTGAACTCATGTAAGAATATTTTAGCTGCATCATTTTTAGATTTTTGTATTGCAGACTTATTAAGACTTATAGTATTAGTATTTTTATCATATCTACCTCTCGATTTTAAGAAAGAATCTAATACTACTGATGTGTTATCATCCACAAGTGGTAATAAATATTCAGCAACTTCCTTATAAATTCCTGAACCTTCTTTACTAATACTTTCAACAAGTTCTCTTACTGTAGTATTTTCATTCATATCGAAAGGTAAACCAGTTATTCTTTGGTTACTTGTTTCTTTATTTGATTGATTTGCAACATGTTTATTAGATGGTTTTGAACTATTCTTGATAATAGTATTTGTGTTTTCATTATTATACTCATATTCACTCATACCATGTGTACCAAGTACATCAATTTTCTCAAATCTACCATTACCTTTATTTTGATAAAGAGAAAACTTATCTTGTTTTTTCTTACTTTTAGTTTTGTTTTTTACAGATATAAATTTTGGTGGTTTATCATCATTTAATATAAATGCCTGTAATTCTTTACCATTCATAAGAGGTTCTATAAACAACTTTTTTCTTTCTGTTTCTGAATATTGATTTGCCTTCTCAGGATGATGTTGCATATACTGTTTTACAAAAGTATGTGTTTCATGTGAGTTTGATTTTCCAATATTCTTTATACCTAATACGTGTTTGAATGTTTCAGGTCTTCTATTTGGATTTAATTTTTGTAATTGTTCATTTACAGATACTTGTCTTTGTTCTTTCTTACTAAAGGTAGTAACAGCTTCAAGATATTCTACAGGAACATGTTTTATAAATTGAATAGCTTCTTGAACACCACCTTCTAAGTAAGCATAAGTAACAAGTTCTTGTGCTAACATTTTTGTGTTATAAGGTTTACCATTCTTATCAGGTAATGGTTTATTTTCAATGATTAATTCTGGAATTGCATTATATAAATACTCTTCGTCAAAATTATCATTTGAAGTATTATTAAATTTGATTATTGAAGGAGAACCATTTGTCTCTAACTCATAAGAAAATTTATTAATTAGTCTATTTGTTTTTATAGATTGAACACCTTTACCTTCTTTTGATTTTACTTCACTAAGGTAAGTAGCAAGTGAGTCATTATCAGTTGAATCTATAAACAAACCTTCTCTTTCTTCTGAAGCCTTCTCATTAAACAACCCATTACCCATTCTTGAATAAATGTATTTTTTTATTTCTTGAGTAACCTCATGTTTAAGTTCAATTCTTTTATTAGCACTATCTTTATTTACAGAAGTTACTTCTACAACTTCATTAATAACATCTTTGAAATATGGGTCAGTAAAAGGAAAATATTCTGACCACATTTTATTACTTAAACTAATACCATTGACTACTATATGTCCTTGTGGCGTAGTAGGTTTTATAAATTTACTACCTACACTTATGAAACCTTCAGGAGTAGCTTCATTTTGACCTTTTTCTCTAAATTCACCTACAAGTGATGTAGTGTTTGCAAATAATAGATTTTCATCAAAGTTTTCTAATGATTCAAATTTATCATTTGCTTCTATAATAGATTTACCTAAATCCTTAGTATTAACTAATGATTGAATTTTACCTAATTCTTTAGCATAATTATTTAATTCTAAAAACTTAGCAAGTGCTGCAATCTGTACATCACCATCCATTATTTTAGGATTTAGATTTGCAAGCATTTTATCTCCTGTAAGTTTATCATCAAGGTTTGTTACAACACCACTATCAGTATCTATAAGTTGAGAATCTTTAGTATTATAAGCATACTTACGATTACTGTATTTCTCCATGAGGTCAGCAATAGTTTTCTCTTCTAACTTATCAACATCTTCAGATGTGATACCCCTACCGTTATTTAAAGCATCTACATATTCTTTAATGATTGGTTGAGACAGCAGAAGATAAGGGATAGAATTTCCATTCTCATCTTTATCGAATCCTAAAAGTGTAAGTAGTGAATCAACATTTATTGTAGTTCCATTGACTCCTACCCTACCGAGTATCTGTTCTTTCTCGTTATCAGTAGCAGTATTCTGTTTTTCAACAAATACATCAGCAATAAATCTTGAACCATCAAGTGTTCTTTGATTACCAATTACACCACCAACATTTCTCCATTTACCTATAGTTATAGTTTTAGGTACAGAATCACTATCCTTTAAGTTTATTTTCTTATCAAGTTGTTCTGCTAAACTATTGAATGTTACATAGTTTGAATATACACCAATAGCTAATTTACCAGAAGCACCAAGACCCATTTTCTCTTTCTGATATTCATCTGATAATATACTAAACTGTGATGTATTTCCACTACTAATGATTTTATCAATCATATCTGCTTGATTAGAAGCAAATTCCATAGATAAAACTTGATTAATTTTAGACTGTATTGATTTTTTTGGATTAGAGAATACAGATTGATGTATTTTAATAAACTCATTTTCTAACAATCTTCTTCTCAAAGTTGAGGTAGCTTTTTCTATCTTTTCATCTATAGAAGTATCACCAGCTTCCATTTCTTCAATATCATATATTGAATTTTCTTCTAAAAGCTCAACTACTTTATTTTCTTCAGCAGTTTGAATTTTAGTAATTAGTTCATCTATATGTTTCTGAGATAACACTTCTATTTTACCAGTAGAAGAATTTTTTACATGATGTAAAGCATATAATGTTTCTTTATCAACATCGAAATCAAGTCCTTTCTGAATAGTAAAGTTTTTGGGTACTATCATTAAGTCACCAGATTCAGGAGGTAATATACCTGCTATTTCTGTAGTTGAACCAGATATGTGACCAGAAGTAGGTATTCTAAAAGAGAAATTAGAAAGTAATTCACTATCTATCATTCCTTTTTTCAATCCTAAAGTACCATCTTTATTTCTTTTTATATATGTACCATTGTTACCATCAAACTTTTCAAATAAATCTACTAATTTACCATTTGCTTTAAATTTAGAAGGTATGAACACCTGTGATTTATTAAGTTTATTATCATCATCATTAGTACCTTTTAAAGCTTTTCCATTATATAATTTATCTCCTTTTTCATCATTAAGATATATTATTCTTGAAGCATCAACTCCTCGTATTTTACCATTATCATCTTGTTCTCTAAAATTAAATCCTGATTCAGAACCAGCTACATAACTATTACCAGGTAATTTATGTTTGATAACTCTATTTGTAATAATTGAATTAAGCAATGCTTCATACTTGTTACTTTCTGTAGCGAGCCATAATGGTACTTTAAATTCATAATAAGGATTACCATTTATATCTATTCTTTCTTGTAAATCAAGACCACGTATGCTTTGTATTGGGTAACCTCTTTTTTCAGCTTCAGATTTTAATAATTTTTGAAGTTTATCAACAGTAGCTTTTTTGTCATTTGACTGACCATTTTTATCAAGACCTAATTCTGAAAAAAGTTCCTTTCGTTTAATATCAATAATAGCAGCAAAAGTTTCATTGTATTTTTTATAAAGTTTTTTACCACTTAAAGTTTCACCATTTAATTCAAATCCTTCATCATTTATTACACCATTACCAAATAACAATTTAAATATTTGAGTACCCATAGATACTTCATCTACACCAGGTTTATCTGATTTATCAGGAATATCTTGTTGTATTTTAAAGTCTTTCCTATTTAACGTAAGCATTGAACTTTCTACATTATCTAAAGAACCTTCAACATTTAAGTTAATAGGATTTTTAACTGCTCCTACTTTGTTTGCTGTCTGGTAAGAAGCTCTCACACCTTCTCCTGTATTCTCTTCTATTTCCTCCATCTTTCTACGAAGAGCATCTAATTGTAAACCAGCAGTTAGTTGTGGAAGTAATGGGAAAGAAGAAGACTTGATATACATAGTTCTAATAACATCTTTCTCTACATCCTGAGAATCTTGTATTTGACCAGTATATACTGGTTTCATTGGTTGTAATATAAATTCAAGTTCTTCTTTTGTAAGAAGTGAATCTTCAGGTAATGACCTGTTATTATTTTCAGCTTGTTTCTGTTTATCTATTTTATTAATGATATTATTATAAGATTCATCTGAAATTCTACCAAAACCATACATTACATTTATATGTTCTTTAGCTGTTGTATATTCCTGTGCATCTGTAGATTCTATATTAAAGTAATCTTTAATGACAGGAAACATATCAGACAATCTTTTTTTAATTGCTTGTTTTGTCTCTTTTGTTTCTGTATCATCATGATTTTGAAGTAATTGTCTAACATCAGATGTTACAGCATCTTCACCATAATTTAATTTTATCAAGTATTCACTATTCTCTGAAATGTCAGAAGCATCAGCTAAGAATAATTGTTTATATTTTTGATCTTCTGAATTAGCCATTTTATTTCCAGGTGCAAGCAACAGAGCCATTCTTTTACCTATATTCACTCCTGTTTTTTTAGAGAAATTAGTAAAGAAATCATCAGGTTGTTGTGATGGTGGAATAATATCCCCACTTGCTTCATCTACAAAATCAGTATCTTTTGCATACAAAGCTGGGTCACCTGCCAGTAAGTAAAATGATTCAGCATTTGTAATAGCAGAATTAATAACAAAGTCATATATTCCTATAGTAAACTTATCATTCAAACTACCCTTACCTCTTTCAAGATAGTCTTTGTCAAAGTATTTTATATTTCTAACATCACCATTAGGTGCTTTATCAAGAAAACTATCCCAAAGTACTTTCTTCTTATTAACTTCAGATTCAAAGAAATCTTCAAGTTTGTCAACAAGATTATCTTTAAAGTCTCTTTCTATGTCTTCTAATGTTATATCACCAGCTTCAAGGTCTAATATCAATCTTCTACCCTTTTCACTTTCTACTGTATTTAATTCAGGGAATAAATTAAACATTTTAGCAGCCTCATCGTAACCTTTGATATTTGTACTTTTCACATTCTTGTGAAAATTCATTATCCTTTTTATCTCAGGAAGTATCAATTGTTCATAAAGCATATCTTTTAATTCTTGTTTGAAAGATACGTCTTGTGTATTACTGTCAATCTCAAATGCACTTACAGAATCTTGCATTAAATCAAAAACACCTGTTTGTAAGAAAAGCATTTGTGACTTATCAGACATTGTAGGTAAAAACATATTACCCATTCTCATATTGAAAGGTTCAGCACCTCTTGGTAAATCACCTTGTTTAATATCTTGAAGACCTGTTAATTTTACAATATCATGATCAATACTGTTAAGGTCTGTAATATTTGAAAAGCTATTACTATTCTTACCAAGTTGTTTTAATGAAGTAAGACCTACATGATTAAGAGTAAGTTTTTTAGCAAATCCAGGTTTACTATCAAGTAGTTTTAATATTAAAGAATTAGAACTAAATGATGTCTCTCTTAGAGTATCTACTAAATCAGTATCTCCTGAAATAATTTCTTTTTTGATTCTTGAAATTCTATCAGTAACATATTTAGGTGGAACTCTTCCAGAAATTTGTTTACCAGCATCTCTGAAACTTATACTCATTGCATTAGTAGAGAATAAAGATTCTAATTTAGAAAGTTCTTTTAATATACTATTCATATCATTAAAAGGATGATTCTTTTCATTCTCTTCAAATTCTGTATTCTTTTCATTCTCTTCAAATTCTGTATTCTTTATAGATGGGTCTGTTATATGATCTAAATAACTTTTAAGTTGATTAAAAACACCTGCTTGTGAGAAAAACTGTTCTATATAAGGTATAGTTCTACCATTATAAAAATTACCAGCTTTAATTTCTGCCCAAGCTTCGTCAGATAAATCTATACCAAATTCATTTAAAAAGCTTCTTAATTCTTTATCATCTACATCAGCTATTTCATCACCCCAATTATTGTACTTATCAAGTAATTCCTTAGCATATACTTTATTAATAGAATATACTTCTTTGTTTTTATTTATAAGTTTTGATGATTTGAAATTATTTTTCCAACCATCTCTTATTATTCTTGTTATCTCATTTGCATTAGTATCATACATTTTAAGTGATGTACCCTCATTATGAGTATTATACATTGCAAATTTCATTGTCAATGCGTGTTTTGCGTAATTAGTTACAAACTCATTCTTTATTTGAGTATTAGCTTTTTCAAGCTTATCTACTAATTCTTTAACCCAAGGTTGTTTATCAGCAACTTCTTCAAGTCTTCCGATCATTACATTATAATCAGCAGGAATATCAACACCTGTTCCATATATCTGTGATATAGAATTGTAAACATCATTGAAACCTACGTACAAAGGAGAACCCATAAAACCAGTCTTAGGAGTTCCATCAGGCTTCATCTCTCTGATACCTGCCATAAACCTTCTTAATTTGTAAGATGATTTTTGTTTTGGAGATTCCTCTATACTTGTTTTATTATAATTTTTCTCTCTGATAGAAAGTTCTTGTTCTTCTTGGGTATCATCATCAATGACTTCTTTTATCTCAGTATATTTAGTAGCTTTAGCTACAGACTTATCTAAAAGACTTTCCCAATTATTTTCTACTACAGCAAACTTATCTAAGAGTATTTGATATTCATCTATAAGTTTTTTAAGCTTAGAAGCTTTTTCTGGATTTTGATTATATAATGTATTTAATTTATCAAATACTTCTTGTGTTTTTGTTTTATTATTTCCAAATATTGTATTGAATTCAGTATTAAGTTCTTTATACAATATATTCTTAGTTATTTTACCTTTATATTTATTATCTATAAGATCAAGTATCTTGTTAAATATTGAATCTACTATTTGACTTTCTTGAAGTATGGTAAGACCATCTGTAATATCAGAAACATTTTTCAATGCTTCTAAATTAGTTATAACACTAGGTAATTCATCTACATCATCTTCTAAAGAAAGACCCATATCACTTAAATGTGAAAGAGCATCATCCATAGTATTATCAATATCAGACTCACTTGTTTCTGTATCTTCATCAAGTAAACCTGTGTCTTGAATTGAAGGAGTATTTTGTTGTGATTGTGATTGTGTTTGTTCTTGTTGATTATATGAAAATGTTATTTTAGGTTGCAATGAAGTAGCATATAATGGGTCTTCATTAGTACCTACATTATATGACTTCACATTTGTACTAAGTTGAGTCATTAAATAATCATGATAATTCTTTCCTGAATCAGAAACATTACCTTCATTATCAATTAATGGAACATTCTTAATACTCTTAAAAGAACTAATATTAGTATTCTGTGCTAATGTATTTGCTGTAGTTCCAGATTTGAATAGATTTCTACCATATACACTTAAAGCAGGGCCTTGTCTAAAAGCACCATAAGATTGCATAAAATCACCAGCATTCTTAGCTATTGTTAAATCTATACCTGAAATATCTTTGACTTTATCTACTATATATTGTGCATTTTCTTCACTAAGATCATATTTAGTATTTACTACATATTCATCATATAAACTTTTTATATCTGCTCTATCAGATAATCTTGCTTGTGCTACCCACAACCATTTTAAAGTTTCAAAGTTTTGATCACTTATACCATTTTGTTTATTGGTATCATTTCTTCTTGTAGATTCAAATGCTTGCCATGTTTCTTTACCATCAACAGGGTCAACACCTATTCTTCTTATATTCCACACATTACCATTAGATTTTATCTTACCATCTCGAATGGCTTCAAAATCTTTAGACTTGTTTATTAATTTTCTTTTAGAATTATTAAATGTTACACCTTTTGATGTTTGTATTTCAGTACCTACTTGTACAGCAAGTATAGCTTGTGGATTTGCTTCATCTATTGTAATCTCAGGTTGTGATGTATCTAATTCATGAAAAGCACCTTGTTTCTTTGTATCAATAGTTACTTCAGTAAGACCTTTGTTGATTATTTCATTTCTTAAATCTGAAACATTTTTCTTACCTTCTTCTATTAATTTTTGATGTGCTTCTGTAGGATTATTAGGGTCAACTTCAGATGTTTCAAGACTTGGGTCACCTACATTCAATGTATTATACCAACTGGTATCGTGAACATAAGCTAAAGGATTTCCTGAACCATCAGTTAAAAATATAGGAAGTCTGTTATTAAATTCTTCAGTTGATCTGAAGTCTGGATTTTTAGTTTCTTTTTGTTCCACCCATTCTGCAAATGAAATTAATTTAGGAGAACCATCTTTATTAAGTCCTATATTTATAGATATATCTTTCCATTGACTTTCTTGTGAAACAATTATTTCTAATTTTTCTCCTTCATTAAATTTATCAGGGTCAAGTAGAGGAAAGAAATCTATAATATCATCCCCTGACCTATTTAAAGCATTAGTAGGAACTGTTTTTTTCTTCATCACACCATTGACTATAACGTTCTTATACCTAAGAGCGCTGAAACCAACTTTTAATGAAGTATCAGTTGTTTTTCTACCACCTACTTTTTTTATAGGAACATTTTCTGCATCATATCTTTTAGGTCTAGATTGTTTTTTCTCTATTTCATCCTGCTTTTTTTCGTTAGATTCTTCTACTTCTTCCCTTGAAGGACTATCAAAAAGATTTGCAACATCATCAACACTTTCATTTATAGCTTGTCCAAGTGGGTCAAATAATTCATCATATATTTTATCAAAATCAGTTTCTTTGAGATTTGAATCTTGCCAACCAAGTTTGTAAGCATCATATAAAGATTCTATTTCTTCTTTACCTCTTCTTTTCATGAGATGTTCTATAGTCTCTTTGAAAGTAGGTTTTCTACCATATACTTTCTCAATACCAGAAGTAAGATTTTTTATATTATTAGCAAGTGCTTCTCTTTTTTCTTTAGAGAAATCTTCTGTACTCATAGGTAATTCATCAAACTCATCAGGAGTTTCTTCTTCTGAAGGAGTTTCTTTAGAAGAAATTATATTATCCATATCTTCAAAAGAATTATCTACCTCATGATTGATTTCATTTTGTTCAGCAGTAGGTTCTTCATCTTCTTTAGGCTTATCAGCACCGTATTCTTTCTGTGATGCTTCAAATTTCTTACTATATTCTTTTAATCTGGATAATCTTGCGTATGATTTATATCTCGCAACTTGCTGTTCTATTTCATCTTTAGTAAGTCCTTTTTTAAGTTTAGGATCAATCTCATCTACTATCTTATCAATTTCTGTTTCATCAAAAACTTTATTATCTAAATCATCTTTATATAATTTTTTTGCTACAGCTCCTTTAGAAGTACGAAGTCTTTTAGATGTTTTAAGTTCTTTATATATAACGTGAGCTTTCTCTAAATAATCTTGTTTTGTATTAAATTCAAGTTTATCAAAAGAAGTTTTCTTTCTTTTTTTATATTGTTTAGAAAACTCATTTGCGAATTTATATTTTACTTTGAATTTATCTTGAGCTTTCTTACCACCTTTTTCATTTATCTGTGACTTAGCATCTTTTATATTAAGTTTAGCACTTTGTTTTGCTGAATCTAAAATATTTAAAGCTTCTAAGGAATCAAATCCTTGATCAGCAAGTTTATCTAAGAACTTATTATAGGTAGCTGAACCATCTTCATCTTCAGGTTTATAGTAAAATATATCATCAAGAGTGTATGGTATATCTTCAGAAAAATTATCTTCTATAAAACCATCTACATCTTTTCTTACTCTATCACTAATATTTGAAATTTCACTATCTGCATCTTGAATAGTTTGTTCAGAATCAAGTATGTTCTGTTCAAGTTGCATTAATTTTCCAAAGTTAGTTTTACCTTGATGCATTTCAGAAGCATCTTTAAGTTTACCTACTTTTTGTTTTGCTATCTGAGCATTTTTAATTGTCTCTGGACTAAGGTTTTTATTAGTAGAAAGATAATCTAATGAATCTTCAAATTCATTTATAGTTCCAGTCTTAAAGGCAGCCATTGTCATATTACTGAACATCTTTTGTTCAAGATAGTCAGCTTCTTTATTTTTACCTTCGTGTCTAAGATTATCTATTTTGAGCTTTTGTAAGTTTACATCTCCTTCTGATCTTGAGTTTGAGAGGTCTATAATTTCACTTACTTCTGCATCAGTTACACTATTTTTAAGAGACTTAAATTGTTCTTGTAATTTCTTTCTGTTTTTATGTAATTTAGGATTTTTTATTCTTGATTTAATAGACATAGCAGAACCAACACCTCTAAAAGCAAGACCCATTATCACAGTCTGAGCAGCTACATCAACGTGATTTTGAATATTTTGCCATTCAGTTAAAGGGTCTGTACTCCAATCATTTACAGCATGCATTGGTGAAACAAAATATTCTTCAAACATCTCAGCAGGTACGGATTGAATCATATCCTGAGTACCTGTAATCTTTTTGAATTTATCGAAACCTTTGTTGTAAGCACCACCAAATTTTGTTTTATCAAACTTATTAGTAAAATTTCTTACTGGTCTGAATTTCTTCATTCCTTTATCAAACAATTTACCACCAACTCTTTCTGCTATTACTTCTGCAATATTAACAGTAATACCATGTTGAATTGCTCTACCAGCACTCATTGGGTCATAACTATCTAATAGATCATCATAAGTCATTAAATTTGAAGAAGATTCATAACCTAATCTTGCTTTTACATCTTCAAGTTTTTTATTTTCTTCTTCTGTAAGTGGTTGTTCTTTGTTAGAAAGTTTTTTAAATACACTTTTAGCATCTTTTTTACTTTCTATAGTTTCTTTTTCTACCTTATCAAATAATTCTTGTCTTAGAATTACTTTATTTTGTTCTTTGTCATACTCTATTATTCCAGTATAACTCTCAGCCATATTAGCATAAGTAGAAGGCATAGAAGCAGCTATAGCTAATGATTGCGCACCTGTTTCAATTACTTTTCCTATATTACTTTTAGCAGCCTGTCTTATCATTTTACCAGAAACACCTTTAGCTACCTTAGCACCAAATTTGATTCCTTTACCAAGAGCACCAGTTGTACTCATTTCAGCCATAAATATAGTTGACTGCATTACACCATCCATAAGACCATAAGAATAGGGTCTGTCATAATCAGCTGACGAATTAAGATGTTCTTGTTGTTTAGCTGTTACTTCTAATAATGTTTTTTCATTGTCTGTAAGTTCCTCACCTCTTTCTTTTTTCAGTACAGTTGGTAATGTTAGAATAACATCTTCAACCATACTAAGCATTCCTAATGAAGCAAGTTCAGGTAAGTTATTCATTGTAGATTCCCAACCACCAGCTTTATTTAAGTAATCTTCGTTAGATTTGATTATTTTTTTAAGCTTATACATAGCTCCTGAAAGTCTTGCCTTATCAAAATCTACTTTCCAAGTAGCTGATTGATTATATTCAGCATATCTTTCTTCAAGTTTCCTAAGATGTTCCCTGTATTCATTGGTTATTTTAGATATAGCAGGAGATTTAAGAGCATGTTTTTTATCTCTTACTTCATCTATTCTTTCAAGTCTATTAGTTCTTTCTTTATTGGGAAAAATAAAATTATTTATTCTATCATCTGCTTCTCTGAGAGTAGTTTCAAGATCACTAAACCAATCAGATACTCTTGAATTAGGTTTATGAGCATCTAATAAAGTTTCTTCTTCTTCTGTTAAATCTTTAAGTGACTTATACTCTTTATCATTAAGTAAACCTTTAGATACTTCTTCAACTTGATTGTTAGGTCTATACTTTGATTTCTCATTAAGAGATTTTCTAGCATTCTTCTTAATTTGCTGTCTGGATTTAGCATTTACTTTTACATCAGTAGTTGTTATATAAGAAGCAGCTTCTCTTCCTCTTATATTTTCATCAGGATTAACCTGTTTAAATGCTTTTGCTTGTGAATCACTAAAAGATACACCTGCGTTTAGTTCACTTAAACCACTAAGGTCTCTATTATATTCCTCATTAAACTCTTTTTGTTTTCTTTCTTCAGCAGCTATTGCTTCAGCAACAATTTGTTCAGGAGTTTTATTCGCAAATTTTTTCTTTGACATATTAATATAAATTGAATAATAACATTTGTTTAGCTACACTTCTTCCTGCATTTTTAGTAAGTGAATATACATCACCATTAGGTATTTTAACTTCTTTATTCTTGACATCTAAAACAAAGCCTGGCATGTGATCTACTGTGAAATCTGTTTGGTTTTGTATCTTTGTAATATAATGATTAAACTGTAAATTTTCACCATCAATATTTTTAAATTCTTCTATACCATTTGTAGTTAATGTTTCTGTACTAATTTTACCTACTTTAGGTTTCCCATTAATATTAAGAGTAAATCCAATATCTATATCTCCATCATTATCATAACTCGAAGCAGGTGCAAAAGAACTTTCATTAGCTTCAAAATTAATAAAACCTGAACCATCTGCAAACTTATAAGAAATTGAATTAGGTTCTATATCATTAGCACTCATTAAATTCATATACCTTTCAGCAAGACCTTTCTCACTTCTTTCTTCTTCTGGCATAGATAATAAATTCTGAAGTTCTTCATATCTTGGGTCAGTAGTACGGAAACCAATTTTTTCTTGATTAGGTAATAATACGTTATCATCTATAAGTTTACTAATAGTAGTTTTCTCACCATTAAGTTCAAATTCTCCTAATTTAAATAACTGAGAATCTTTAATTTGTTTCTGAATATTATCAGCTTGGTCATTTGTTAAACCCATACCTTCCCAACCATAACTTGTACTTACCACAAAATTATCATTGTTATTTAAGTATGTATTAAATCTTGGTTTATTATTTTCTAAGTAATCATCAAAACTTATTTCTTCTTCTCCATGTTCTTTTTTCCATTCATCAAATATTTGATGTTCCCATGTACTCTCAGCACCTTGTAATGCCATCTTTCTAACATATTGTTGTCTGTATTGAGAAGCATATTTATTTACTATATTTTCAGATATTCCTTGTTCTAATAATAAATCAAACTCACCATTTTGTACAGCTTCTTTTTCTTCAGGACTAAGTTTCTCACCTAATTTTCTTTCAAGAGTACTAACTGCTTTTTGTATAACATCATTAAGAAGAACTTCAGTATCTTCTCTTCTTTCATTGAATTCTTCTATAGTACCACCAGTAAAAGAATCTATTTTATTATCAAAAGTAAATTCAATAAACTCACTATTCCTTTCATCTTTAAATTTTTCTTTCTTTTTGTAAATTTCAAATGCATTATTTTGTAAGTCGTAAGAATTTGTTTTTAATGAACGACTTTGTTCTGTTTCACTAAATCCAAATTTATTAACACCTGCTTTAAAAGCACTACCTAATATATTATTTGAAAAAGCTAATTGATTTCTTTCAATCTCTTCACCATCTTCTGTTTTCTGCTTAATCATATTAGTACCCACAGCAGGTTTTAAGGAATTACCTTCACCAATTAAGTCTGAAAATTCTTCCATACCGAGAATACCACGCTGTTCAAGTGCATCTCGTAATCCAACATCAGCTTCAAGAGAAGAATTTAAAATAGAAGCAAGTTTTCCTTCTGACATCTCTTTTTCTACTCCTTTAGTTGTAACAATCCAACCTCCATTAAAAGTATCTCTTTTAATAGAATCTAAATCAGGCATTGCATCTGTCAATACTTCATCCACCCACTCATTTAAGTTAGGCATCGCAGTAGCATTAGCATTATTGTACTTATTATAAGTACCATCTGAATTATATTTTAATTTTCCAGCTTCTCTTAACTGATTAGCTAATAGCTTAGATTTATAATCATCTGAATAACCATCTTTAGCTTCGAGTTCTCTTATTCTCTCAGCATCATTTTTATAACCTTTATACCTTGACTCAATAGCTCCCCACTTACCTCTCTGCATATCTGTAGAAAGTTCTTTTTCAAGATTTCTAATTTTATAAAGTTTTCTTTTATAATCTAATGGGTCTTCCATTAAATCACGAGTACGTTCAACTGCCTTATCTTCATAATAACTAACTAACTTATTTGCTTGTTCTGTATCTCTTGGTACAGCATCTATTGTTAATTTATCATCAAAAGCAGCCATAGGCTTTACAGTAGCTTCTTCAAAATCAGCTTCCTGTTTTAGTAAAACATCACCCATCATTTGATATGGGAGCTGTAGCATCTTATTATCTACAAATACTGGGTTTGCTGTTTTATATCCTGCTGCCATATCTTATTCTTGATTAGTCTTTTCATAATTTTTATCAAACCCAACTCCATACTCATGCAGTTGATTAAGCATCTTCATTATAATTTCATTCTGTTTTGTTTGGTTAAGGTCTTTTCCTGTTTGTTGAACACCTTCTCCTAATCCTACAAGATTTTGTGCAATATTACTGTAATGATTATCTTTATCTTGTCTATTTCTCATGTCAGTTTGTTCCTCACCTCTCATGACTACTTGATCTTGTTTATTTTCCATCTGTGCTTCCTGACCAAATAATTGCATCATAGATTTTGACACATTATCATAAAGTTTTGCAGTAGCATCATTTGCATTTTGATCAACTGCAAGATCAGATGCTCTTTGAGTATTAATACCTCTTGCACCAATCCTACCAGACCTTTTAGAAGCACCTGCTCTTCTGTTGATAGAATCTAAGGCTTCATCTTTCTGTTCTTCTACATAACCTTTAGATTTATCTAAAGATTCAAGTCCATCTTTCCCAAATCCTTCATAATAATTTTCATTAGGAGTATCTGTTGCTCTTGACTTCATAGTAGTAAGTAAAGGTCCTACACCACTTATAATATTTCCTGCAATACCTGTAACATCTCCACCTGTAAGTCCTGGAATTTCCATCCCACTATCATTATCTTCACTAGGTAACATACCCACATCACTTTGTTCCATACCTACTTCTGTTACAGCAGAAGGAATGGAATCACCTGAATTACCTTTTTCTTCTAAAACTCCAAATCCTCCCTTGTGCGTGTTTTTATCGTGAAAATCTTCAGATGTACCTGTAAGATTAGTAGGAAATCTTGGTTGTTGTTTATTGATTAATTTTGAAAGAACACCAGCAAGACCAGTACCAAAAGCAAATTGTTCTTTTTTTAGTTTAGCTTTAGATTCCTTTTCCATAGCTTTATTTACATAATCCTGTACTTCAAGATCATGTTGTTCTTCAGCTTCTACTGTCTCAGTAGTTCTTTCATGACTGTTTCTAAGAGCATTATCAGTAGTCTTACTCATTAATTTCTCAAGCTTTGCTAACTTCTTCTCTCTTTCTTCTTGTCTATCAGCCATAGACTTATTATCAATTTCTATTCTATCAGAATATACTTTTGTTCCATCAGGTAAATCTAAATCTATACCTCCTTCAGCATGACTTTTTCCTTTCATCTTAAAATTCTGACCATCAGGAGTCTCTACAATTTCATTATCTTCTACATTAGAATTACTACCACCTTTTTTTGTACCATAAGCAAATTTTTCTTCTTCAGTAGAGTTTTCTCCTTCAGTAGATTTAAAAACATCTGAAGCATTATCCAAACCTCCGTTATTCATACCATATTGCATACCCATTTGCCCTAAAGTTTCTAAAGCAATGTTTAAAGGATTGGTTTCTGCTTCATATTTAGCTTGTGCTAAATCAATATTGTTTTCAGCTATAACCTCAGAAGGAGACTGCATGTAGTTGTTAACCACACCTTTAGTACCTGTTCCACCTTTGTATTTTTTCTTTTTCATTTTTTTCTGAAGTTTAGTTAAACTTTTATTTTATCTATTAGAAGGTGTTTCATTTTCAATTGAATATTTAGTAATTAGCTTAACGTTATCAAAAGTATCAAATATTAGTCTAATCACCAAGTATTTATCTCTGAAACTCTCCATTTCAAACCAATCCTTGTTAATATCTACTACATCATCATTCATTATCTTGTCAGTATAATAGTCATTTTGTATAGCCATAATACTACTATTGAACATAGGTATTTGTGAATTTACCCTCATATCTCTGAAATCATTTATATACCAATCACCTTCATTATTATCAGCATAGATTTTCTCAGGACTAAAAGATATTGCATTATCAAAATAGTTTTCTAAATCATTATTCTTAGGTTCAATTTCAAGTAACCCACTTATCTGTCTTGAATTATGAAGTAATACTTTATTGAAAGTAACATTTTTTACAATATTATACTCATTTAATTCTGGAAAATACTTCTTAGCTTCTGTTTGAAAACTTATATCCCTCCATATTCTATTTTGAATAGGGTTTGAAACTGATACATATTCAATAATATGAGAATATTTCTTACCATAATATGTAAGATAATTACCACGTACATTATGTTGCCATAAGAAAGGATTGTCATATATCCAAGAGAAAAGTTTTCCTGGTATATCAAAGTAGAAATTTGGTAAGTATGAATGCCATGACCTCCATTCTTCTTTTTTGAGTGAGTAACTTATTGTCCATGAGTTATCTGCTCTTATGAAATCATCTATCTCTATCCCGTCAACATAATTAATTATTGTTCTTGGAACTTTCACATCTACTTCTATTATTTCAGTAGTCTCAATTCCAGCAAGTAATTCATTAATATCAGTAGCAAATGTACCAGAATCAATAATTCCACCTATATCATTTCTTGTAAATTTACCTACCCAACCATAGTTTTCAAGACCATCATCAGGATAAGGATTAGATTCCATAAGTGAATCTCGAAGTTTTTCCCACTCTTTACCATTTAAAGCTTCGTTGTAACCTACATCTCTTAATTCACTTCTTGTGTAAGTAGTACCTTTTATAGCAGCTAATGATTGTTGTAAAAGACCTTTTCCTTGATTAGAGAAAGTACCTCTATCAAATACTATTGGATAATGTATTCCTATGAAAGAATTATAATGATTATATAATACTTTAAAGTCCTCAAAATCATTTAAGTAAGCTTGTGTAGGAGCTGGTACATCTTCTTGTAAACCATCAGCATTACCATAATCACTTGATTCATTACAAAAGGATATTACAATAATATCTTTTTCACTTAGATTTTGACCATTATATGTTTCTTTACTTATCTTTTGAGCATAAGCAAGCCATCTTTCTGATTTATCACTATATTCATATACATCACCTTTCCAATCAGGATTCGATTGTCTAAAATCATTTAACCAAGAATCTACTGCATTTCTTATTTCAGTTATTGGCTCATCACTATAATAACCAAATGAGCCAGATAAATCCAACATTATATGAACATCAGTCTCATTAGGAACAGTTTTTATTATTTCTCTTTCTTCTGTTACAGTTTCAAAATACTGTTTATTAAATTTTAATCTACAATTTTGTTTACCTTCAAAAGTAAATCCTTGTTCTTCATGATCACTTATGGTTTGTTTATAGTTTTCAAACATTATAAGCTTTCCACCATTCTCACAAATTTCATAATCTTCCTTGTCCTGAATATATTGCTGTAAAGAATAATCTTTTTTAGTTAATATAAGTCTCTCTTTATCAGTATCATAAGCAGATAAGAATCCTACACCATATTTAGATGATGGATTATCACTAAAAGGAAAAGGTCTTTTATTAGATTTAAAATATTCTTGTTCAGCAGCAAAAGGCATATTACGAAGAAACCATTTTGAATTATCTTTATCTGTAATTGGTTTTAAATCATTACCTGTAAACAAATACCATTTGTATTCATCAATAGATGGGAATAATATTCCATTCTTTGTTTTTATAGTACCTCTCTTATGTCTTGTTCCAGCTGATGATTTACTACTATCAAGTATTTTCTTTGGTGAAATATTAAAAAATTCTCCTGTACCAAGGAATGAGAGTATATCACCAGTAACTCTCTCTTGAAAATTACGTGGAAGATGCCATAATGCTTCTGTGGTATGTATATATAAATTATCTTGAATTTTATATACATTGTTTATTTCCCCAGACTCACCCTGAATATCTCTATAGTTGTTAGGTAAAAAAACTCTGTAATTATCTGTTAACTCTTCTTGAAAGGAAGTTTCTGACCAATGGTTTCTATGTTTAAAAACTTCATTACAATCTGAACAACAGTCATACTCAATTCCTAAATGATTATATATTTTCTCTTTATTCTTTCTAAGATAATCTTTATTAAAATCATAAAATTCAGCTACAGCATGACCTCTGTATAATCTACCTTCATCATTATCAAGATCAAGTGCTGTTAACTTATCAAGAAAATATTGTTGTAATATAGTATTTGGTTCATAAAACAATTCAATTCTTTCTCCTGAACCTCTTCTACCAGTCATATTAACTTCTCCACTATTATCACCAGTTATGTCACTTCTTGTTTCAATGTCTCTATTTATACTTAAATTTTCAGGAGCATCTAAGAAGTCAGCTATGTTTGAAGTGTTACCTTGTCTCAAACCTATATTAACAGAACTTTCAAACCATAAACTATTTATAGATTCCCCAATCCATTGTATTTCATCATCATCTTGATAATGTAACTTATTCTCACCTTCTGGTAATGGAAAATAAGATTCTGTAATATCATCCACTACACAATCTCTCAAACCTTCATCAAATAATTGATTGTAAACTTTAATAAGTTTATCTTTTTTAAGTCCAGATGCAATTTGTGAAATACCAAAACCAGCAACCATTACACCTAAAGCTGTACCTCCTCCTAATGTACCAATAGTTATTAATGCACCAGCTATTATAGTTAACCCACCTACAATATAATTAAGTAAAGAACTTTTATCATCTCTTTTTACAGGTATAGTATTGTAATAAAAACTATTTACGTAATTCATAGCACCTGTATAAATACCACCATTGAATATTTTTGTACTTGAAGATTTACCTTCTTCAAAATAAACAGGATTTTTAGACATTTTATAATAAGGTAAATATCTAAAATTACTATAAGGACTTGATAAGTTTCTTTTTAATACTACATAGGGTAATTTATTAGGGTCAAAATTTTCTTTTTTTACATTTGCTGAAATAATACCTATTTTATTATCTCCTGAAACATTAAATACTTCTTTCCTTTCATCATCAGTATCTGTTATAACTTTACTACTTACAGCATCAAGATAGAAGATTTCATCTATTTCATTTTCACTCAAGAATGTTCCTGTATTATTTTGATATGTAGCTCTACCATCCCTTATCATTAAGTGTAAAGAAAATCCATCACCATCATCTTCACTATTTTTATGTACATCAGAGTCATAACTTGTTCCAGCAGCAACATCCTGTATCATCAATCTTTGATAAGTTGAATTTATATTAAATTGACCTTCTTGAATTATCTCAGAAACATTTTTGTATTCTTTATTAAGAAATTTGTGTTCAGGATGTATTAATGAGAAAACATCTTTTTTAATATTTTCAGTTGATTCAAGTTCTGGTGATATATGACCACTTGCTACAAAATATTCTTGTTCAGTAAGACTTCCTATTACACCAGTATCAAGTATTGTTTTTTGATTCTCAGTCTTTTCATTATCTACTATATAATAACCAATAACTTTATTACCATTAGTATCTTGAGTATCTGGTAAATCAATTCCTGAAAATTCTATACCAAATATTTCAGTAGTAAATACTTTTTGATTTAATCTTTTATCAGATTCTGTAAGTATACTATAATCATATTCATAAGCAGAACCTCTTGTTCCATAATCTACACCATCTTCATATATAGCAACTACAGTTGCATTAGAAGTGTTTTCAATAATAGTTCTTTTTATCTTACCTCTTCTTGGTACATCACCTTTTCTAATCTTTAATGAATATTCTCTTTCTTCACCATCAACTAAGTAGTCAACTTTTACAGTAAAATATTCTTGATTATCAAAAGCTGAACTGGTTCTTGCATCATTACCAACTTCAAGATACAATGAACTACCTGTTTCTTGTGTGTTTAAATTAGTTTCTGTATTAATTAAAGGTTTGTTTACTTCACTTCTTAGAGGAAATCTATGATGTCTTACTGTCTTATTACCAAGTTCATTTCCTTCTGAATCTACTCCCCAGTAATCATCACAACTACTATTATCTACATAAGTAACATCTTGTGATTTATTATCATCAGACATTCTTGAAATATAAGTTTCAGCTTTACCTGGAATATGATAAACTGGACTTGTAGTATTATCTTCAAAAATATAAACTATACCATAAGATTTGATTTCTCCTGGCATTTCACCTGAACCTTCTATTTCTGCAATAGGTGATTTTGGATTTGATTCAGATATAGTATTGAGTATTACTTTCTTGAAAGATACATCAGATTTGATTCTGGACGCATACTTCTGAAGATTACAGTAATTAATCTGCTTACCTTTAGTATTGTGTAATGTTAATTTACTATCAATTTGTTCTATATGTTTAGCAGTATCAATTACATTATTAAATTGTTGTATCTCTTCTAATGTACCAGTTATAGTTCCTTGACCAGTATAATTATATACATCTACTTGTGTAGGAATTTCAGAAGAATACTGTACAGAAGTAATATTACCACTTCCATTATCTGCTGTAATAATAGCAATTCTATAAACAGGATAGTCTTCATCTAAATTACCTAAAGTAAGTCTTACTGATTTATTGGTAATACCAAAATCTTGAAAATCACTCTTTCTATTTGTACTACCTCTTATTTCACTAAAGTTTTCAGAAACACTATCATTATATATTTTTACAACACGTGATGTTGTAATCCATTCAGTTGGATTTAAATCATCATCTAAATATTGAACTGAAAAGTTTATACTACCAGGTGAAATAAGTCCTTCTTCATTTATTTCAAATTTATCAAATGAAGGTATTTTAGAATATATTTTAAATAATCTAAATTTATCTATATCCCAATCACCATTTTCATCTTTGTAATCTTCAAGACCATCAATATTCATTATTCTTGGAATAGGGTCAGTCCAATATATTGTTCTTTCACAACCTCTTCTTAATCTGTAGATAGCATCAACACCTTGATTTAAAGTAAAGCCAAAATCAGCATTTATTAATGTAGTGTAATTACAGTCACTATCAGCTACTCCTATCTCAGAAGAAGATTCATCAGAAGCTACAGAGAATATTAAAGTTTCTCCATTACTCATATACAATGAAAATAATGGAACATAACTATCTGGTAGTTGATAACACTCTTCATTGCTTTCTTCAACACTTAATGAGTTACTATCACCATCATCTGTTTCATCAACTGTGTTTAAACCAAATCTGATTTTATTTTCAGGTTGGTCCACAGGTGAATTATCAGTATGAATACCCCCAGGTCTAATTATATTTTTTTTCATTATCTCCTGTTATAATTACTTTTTGGATGTGTATATGTTTTAGGTTCAGAGTCAGATAAACTACCAAAGTAATTATCATACATATTACCTCTTGGTATTAGATAATTACTCTGATTTTTTAAATCTTCAAAATCATCAACACCCATAGGCATCTTAGAATGATTTTTAAATCTGTGTATATACTTTTCCCATTTATCTTCAGCATACATCATTTTTGCTTGTGAGCCTTCTCTGCCTAAATAAAAATGTCTTTCCATTGTTTTCCATTTAAGATAATATTCTATTGCATTTAAACAATATTGATTATCTGGAACCATAGGATAACCAGTAGCTTCATCAATCATTTGTCTTGTAAAAGCAACTGCAACAAAACCTTTCTTAAATGAAAATCTTAATTTTCTTGTTTTCTGAACTACTGTATATTCATCATTACAAGAATTATATAAATGTTGTATTCTATCATCTTCTTCTTGACATACTACACTATTGAAAAAAGTATGGTCAGCAAGTTTAACAGGAGTGAATGAAGTTCTTCTTACATTAGAATGCATCCAATCTAAGTATTCATATTGTAAATCAAAGTAAGGTCTATAGTAAGCATATTCAGTTCCTTCTATAAGATTCCCATATTCATCAAGGCAAACACCTAATTGACTATTATTTGTATTTTTTACATAGGCAGTATCATTCCATGTATAATAACCATTAAGTGTAGTATCAGTATCACTAGTTACTTGATAAATTGTATCTACTGTTTCTGTAGTTGGAAGTAATGAAAATGTGAGAATATTTATAATTGAAGGTGAAGTAGTAGCACCATCGTAAATTACTTCATTGATGCTAAAATTATCTGCATCAGCATATTTTGCTACTTGAGTTATGTAATGAAAGTTACAAGGTAGTTGTGCTTGATGGTCTTCTACTTCCATAAAAGCAACTGCTTCTTCCGATACATTTGGTATTTTCATAAAACTAAGAGCTTCACCTACCCACTCAAGAACATCTGATTCATGAATGTCAAGACCACGCATATCTCTACTATGTTTAGCTAATACTCTTTCTACTGTTACATATTGATACCTTTGTGACATACTTAATTTTTTATATAATATTCTTTACCATCATTTATGAAAGCAGCAAGATTTCTTTTATTCTTTCTTGTCATTCTTAAACTGTAAAGATTCTTGTTAGATACAAGTATTCTTTTTTTTGACCAAAAGAATTTATATCTAACACCATCTGAATGTTCATTGGTAAAGTATATTTTTTGATTTCTTTTTTCAGCTTCTGGATTATTCTTCCATAACTGCCATGTGTTTGGCCAGTTTACAGGCAGTCTTGGTAAACCATCATCATCATATTTTATATCTTGCTTTTTACCTGTAACCATCATAGTTCCAAATCTTGCAGGTAAAGTAATTTCATAACCTTCAAATATTTTAGATGTTAGAAACTTATTATAATTATTTATAAGATTTACATAAGATTTAATATCCATTGGATTATCAGACAACTCTTTATATCTTTCATAACTATCTCTAATATTCAAATCTGTTTTTATCATTACTTACTTTGTTCTTCTGGTGAATCAGCTGTATTAGAACTTCTGTCTTCAACTCCTTGCCTAAAGAAAGCCATATCTTTATTTACCATATCAACAAGGGTATCTATTTTATGTGCATCTAAAAGAAATTCTTTATCAAGTACACTATCACAATCATAACATGGTCCATCCTCACATTCATCACAATGAGAAGGATAAGCATAAGCTTCTAAAGGGTCAGTCCATAATCCTGTTATTGAAATAAGTGTAGAACCTGTTTTTTGTGTTACATATAAATAACCACTTCTAATATAATAATCAGGTTTATTTGCAGTATATCTATTTCCTGATTTGTATTGTTTTTCTTCCCAGCTTGTTTCACTAAAATCTCTTGTGCCATCAATAGATGTAACAGACTGAATTAAGTGTCTATCTAAGTTAACTAATGTTTCAGGTAATTTATATTTTGTTTTGTAAATAGTACAGCCTACAGCAGGAAGACAGGGGCATTCATGCGTAGGTGCTTTTATAAGTTCTACACAAGGAAGTGTTTGATAAACCCATTGACTAACTTTTTGAGTCTTATTCTGTTGTTGATTTATTAAAACGTTTCTTGCATCAAGCATTTTGCTATAGACAAACCTCGGTGATGCTCTTGTATCATCAGAAGCTATTCCTTTCTCATAAGGAGTAAGTATTTTATCTATAATATTACCTATTGTCATTTTGCTAATTTAAGTTCATCTTCTAATGTATCTGTCAATTCATCAAGTGAATACATCTCATACTCTCCTGTTTTTCTAAGCCATATTAATTTACGTGAAGATACTTTAAATCCTGATTGTTCCAAAAGAATCTGATAGTAACTTAATTGCAACTGATATTTATTGAAAGGACAATCTAATAGATTACTAAATGGTTTTAATAATCTTTTTTGTTTAAAGTTTTTGAATAAATCTTTATTAGTTTTATAATCAGCAAGTATTACAGTATTATTTAATCTATTATATAATACAATATCTGTAGTACCAGCATAATCATATTCTTTATGATACATTCTAAGTTCCATTATTAATGGTTCTATATGCTCAGGTAATTCATCCCAAAACTTCTTACAAGCTTCTTCTTGTTTACATTTAGGTTTTACAGTTTTATCAAATGGATATAGTTCTCCAAACAGATGCACTCGTGTACCTCTTTCACAGGCTTCATCAGATTTGTTCTTCCATTCCTTCTTTACTTGCTGTACAGTAAGATTATTCTTAATTGCATATTTATTAGATGCATCTTTAGGAAAAGGTTTTGCATATCTTTTTATAAGACCAGATACTGAAGGAAGTATTTTTTTATCATTATTATCTTTGTTTATAGTGTACAAATGTTTGTCTTCATTAAAATGAAGATTTCTAAAATAATATTCTATTTTTCTTTTTACATCTTGCATTAAACAAAGTTAAGAATAATTATGTATTAGTCTTATCACTATCAATATATTTCTTTAATTGATTCAACAACTCAAAATGACTTTCATCATCACTTAATATGTTTTTTAATTGAACATATATAATATCAAAAGCTACATTGATAGTAGCTAATTGTTGTTCAACTTTATGAGTATTTTTTTTTTCAGTTTGATAAAGTTTTTTAAATTTATTTACTTCAATTTTTAATAAATTAATATTAACGATTAATGATTTTATTTCTTCTTTTAAATCTTTAATTTTTTCATCATTGCGAAATAATTCATTTTGATTCTCAAGTTTTTTTATATCACTATTACCTTTGTTTTGAAGAAATTGTTGAATAACTTTACCTAACCAACCTCCTACACCTAATGCAGTTGTCAATACAATTATTTGTTCAAAATTCATACTAATTTTTTCTCAAATTTTATATTTTAAAGGTATGGAAATTTTAACTATTTCATCAGAAATTTACTTATAGCTATTTTATTACAAAAATATATAACTATATGTCATTTGTATCTATTGTACTATTATATGGATACTCTGATTTTTTCTGAAGTTGTCCGTTTCTTGCTACCATTTTACTTCCATCAATACCTAAAGCATCT
>JGI1221J11331_1000061_pt1 | contig 30681 bp, 47 predicted proteins | sample LakVidmifraction_4_FD_11331 | JGI IMG/M metagenome (IMG submission 11331) | reverse complement strand
AGATGTTAAGTCTAATTTGTCACCGTATTTTTTAGGCAACATCTTGGAAAGCATCCACTTTCGACTATCAACACGAAGCCTTGACCTTTGAATGTGGTCGTAATTCAGGGTTACATTTCCGTCTGCATCTTCGTAGGTGTCGTTTGATCCGTCGTCTGAAATAGAAAGTATTTCTTCGAAAATTACATCGGCCCTATTGGTCATTGCTCGCGCGTATCGGTCAACCAAGGCGTGTTTTTCAATCCCTTGCAAGAACCCTTGTCTTGTTATAATCCCTTCACACGCAAGCCTAAGAGCCATGCCGTTAGACACGTTCTCAATCACTTTTTCAAAGTCTTCTTTGGGGTAAGTTTTCGGCATACTAGGTCTTTTTTACCTTAAACGATATTTTAATTTCACTACCATATACGTCCAAAGTGGCTGTTTCGTTTTGGAACAATTTACCATTTTGATCGACAAAGTATTCATTAGCCGCCAAATCACACTGATGGGGCTGTTCCTTTCCTTCGGGTATTTCTGGCATTTCGCGGCTTTTAAAAATCCAGAAACAAATATACAGAAGTTTTCTTTGTCTGCGTTTTAAAGGATTAGGAACTACTGTCCATTTCTGACCGTCGAACGAAGAAAAAAGCAATGTGCAAATTTTGCACATTAGTGCTCTCTAGTTATTTTTATCGGGCTAAAGAAGCTCAACCTCCGTATTAAAATCAATTCCATTTTCTTCATCTACAAAAGAGCAATGTGACTGATCACCTTCTACGTTTCCATTCCAAGAACATATTAAACCATTCCCATCATCAAACTGACCTTTTGGGTAAGAATTTAACTTAACCCATATTTTACCAGTTGGTGAATACTTAAACCTTGCGCCTGTTGGAGCGTCTTTAAATTTCATTTTTACATTTTCCATTTTACTGTTGTTTTTTGGGTTAAAATTTCACTTTTAGGTAGTTGTTAATCTCTTTCATAAACTGCTCGACGCTTTTTGGCTGGGCCGTGTGATACCCCTGACTAGTCGCATTTTCTTTAAACCTGATTTGCTCTTTGCTCATTCGGCCCTCAGGTGTTTTTATTTCAAGCCACATGCCCGAAAAGTCCCCGTTATTGTACATGAAAAATAAATCATGCACTCCTTTCATTCCGCCCTCTCTTTTTATTTGCTTTGCCACTATATTGTTTCTTAGGCCACCGTTTGGGATAGCGAAAAGCAAGTACCTGTACTTGGGATATTGAAGCCTGAACCAATTGACGCAGGCGGATTGTAGAGCGTGTTCTCTAGTCATTTTTTTCCTTTTCAGGAACATTTTCAACACTGCCATACTTTTCCAAAAGCGGTTCTACCTCGTCCCAAATATCGTAGCCCTTATCTAAAAGCTCAACGGCATTGTTTAGTTGCTCCTTCACCATTGGCATAAGTGCTGGTATTTTGATTGCATTGTCTAAATTGTATTTAGCATTTTGCAGGCACTCCATAATTGATACACTCATAATTCTTTGTTTTTAATTAGTGATTTTTGAAACAATCCACACGCGGGCCAATTAACCCGGTGATCGTTTTTAACCGAAGCCTTGGCCTCTCCCCGCTTCTCGCATTTGTAGTATGTATTTGAAAATTGGCGCTTATACAAGAACTTGCATCCCTTGCACTTCTCACCTTCTTTGGTTCCGTACAATTTGAGCAGCGGATTCGTTTTGTGCCCACCTGATTTGTTTAGCTCTACATTCCTTTTGCTATTGATTTTATCCTGTTCCGGGTCTACCAGATCAACCCCTCCGAAGATATTACACTGCTCAATCAATGGATTTTTTTCTTTCATGGTAGGTTCGTTTGCCCTCAAATATACCCCAATACCGCCCGTGCGTAAATCCTTTCGACCCTGTTTTTTCGGTAAATTCTCTTCAGATTACCCGCTTCCCAAACCGATGTGAACAGCCCATAAAACCGAATGTATTTCTCAGAAAACTCGCTTTTTTGTTTCATGTTGTGCTCGTGATTCTTCTTGTAGTGGTACAGGCACGTTGGGTTTATGCCGATAACAAGGCCAATGTCTGTGTTGAAGGTCACGGCCTTATTATGAAGGCAAACCATCGCAAAAGCGGCTCTTTGGGCGCAATGCTCCGTATCTCTTGCCTTTGTGTTCAGGTTTACACCTTCTATGCGGCTGCACTTCCAGAATAGCTTTTGCGCGTCCGTGCTCTTGTGGCGGTCGGTGGTTGTGTTATCGCTCATGCTTTCTCACAGTAAGGTTTCAGAACTTTACCCGCTTGCTTGTGCTTAACGCAGATCGTTTTCTGTATGGCATCAACTATTTCAGGGGTTGTTTTTTTCTTGCCTTTTACGATGCTGTTCATCGCTGCAACGGCTATTTCGCATCGTTCGGCAAGGCTTATTATGTCCTCATTCTGAAGGTAAGATTTAGCCATTTCGATGAGTTCGGGATTTAGGATGAGTTTCATATTAAAAAAGTTCTTTTTGTGTTACTTGATTTTCAAATCGTTTTTCGGCTAATTCCAGGTTCTTTTTTGCCTGTTTGAAATAGCTATCTTTTAGCTCAATTCCGATTCCTTTTCGCCCTAGGGATACAGGGCTGTAAACCTCGCTTCCAACTCCCATAAATGGAGTAAGGACAACTTCGCCGGGATTCGAGTAAAGCTCAGTAATTCGATCAATTACGTCCAGTTGCAAAGGGTGCACATGCTTCTCATCGTCCTCTTCTTTCGCGTCCCTAAACGGTAGGACATTGTCTATTCGTATGTCGTCCCATACAGAGGACGCGTATCGCTGCCAAATGTAGTGGCTCAGTTTGTTGGATTTTGGATCCTTGTGGTCGGTAAACTTGGTTTTCAAATATTCCCACAGCTGAGATTCATTTAGCGCCGAACCATTTGCATTATTCCACGCTTTTAGGATATTTGGTAGAATCGGAATATCCCCGAAATACCGATTTAATCCGCTTGAATGGATTACTGGTACTTCGTTTTCTCCTTTTTTTGTGAAAATCAAAATGTAATCCGGCATCGCGGTAAAACATTTGGTAGAATCTTCTACGATGAATTTGTGCATGAGTGATTGAACCATTGTTCTCATTCGTACTTTAAGCGGCTCTTTCCATATGGTTATTCGATTCCTGTACTCAAACCCGTTTTGAACATGAAGTCGGATTATTTCGTGCGGGAAATCCCATAAACGGCATGTGTTGTCAAAAACGTCGGTGCAATGTACAGCCGTAATGCGGCCTTTTTTTGTGACCCTTGATATTTCTTTGATTAAAAAATTGTACTGCTGCAAAAACTGGTCTCGCGTTTCGCAGTTACTCATGTCCCGGTGGTCGGAGCTATATTGATACAACCCGCAAAATGGTGGTGAATATACACTGAGGTCTATGCTTTCGTCTTTAATCGCTGGTAAAACCTCTACTGAGTCACCGCAATAAATTGAATAGTTTTCTTCGTGTATTTGATCTTTTACATTCATGGTTAAAAATTTGGTGCTAAGATAGCTTGTGAGAATTGTTTTTGTTTGTGCTCAAAGGAGGAATTAACATTTTTTGTAAGTTGAACGTGAAGCTCTTTAGCTTTTTCGGTTTTTTGCTGAATAGTGTCCAATACCCTTTGTTGGCCATCAGAAACAACAAGGTCAACAGTCACACTTCTTTTTTGCCCAAATCTCCAAAACCTTCTTATTGCCTGGTAGTATTGTTCGTAACTCCATGTTGGGAAAAACACAGAATGATTGCAGTGCTGCCAGTTTAGCCCCATCCCGGTCATTTTAGCCTTAGTGATTATCCTTTCAATGTTTCCGTTTGCGAAATTCATAAGGATCTCTTCTTTTTTGTCAATGGACATAGACCCTCGTATTTCTACTGCTTCATTGTCCAGTTTTGCCAATAAATCGCTTTCATCATTTCGGTTTACCCAATAAACAGAAACCTTATCCTTTGCAAGAAGCACCGCCTTTTCGGCTCGTTCAGTAACGGTTTGCTTTTGCTCGTGTCTGATTTCGTGGAAGTTTTTTGCAATTATATTAAACATTTGTATTTGTCCGTCCACGGCAATAGTAGATGTGTTTCTTACCGTGTGTTTGTTTATGAGCAATTCCGGAAGATTATACCCGTCATTAGAAAACCCAATATCAGATGGCATTTTTACCATTATTGACCACTGATTTACCCATGCGAAAAAGTCTTTTTCAGCATGTGGTTTTAGGTAAAACTTTTCACCGATGTTTCTATTGGTGCTATCAACGCTGTTTTGATTGTTCTTGAAGAACTTGCCCAGCATATCCATGTACCCCATATATCCAAGAGCTTCAGAGCTTGTGCCCAACTCTATAAAATCGTTTGGCGATGGGGTCGCGGTACTTAAAAATCTATATGGCAGCTTTTTAACAAAAGCCGTTATTTGGCCCTTTATTTTACCGTCGAAATTTTTCAGTATTGATGATTCATCACATATTACCCCAATGAAGTCTTTAGGCTTAAAATAATGAAGTCGCTCGTAATTGCATATCACTATTTTCTTTGTGTGGATTCCGTCTTTTGAATACTCAACATCTCCGACGCCAATTTTTTCAGCTTCTAAAATGAATTGAAACGCAACTGCCAGGGGGGTCAATATGAGTACCTTTTTATTGGTTTTCCTTACGATGTTTTCAGCTATCGAAAGTTGAATGAGTGTTTTACCTAATCCAGTGTCGCAAAATATACCCATTCTGCCCTTAAGTACTGCTGTCTCAATTATTTTTCTTTGAAAGTCAAATGCGATTTCAGGTATAAAACTTGCCTCAAAACCGAAGTTGCCTATACTGTGTTTCTTTGCTTCCAGAAACTTTTCATACTCTGTCATTTCTTCTTTTTTACAAATATCGGTTATGGAATTGATCGAATTACCCTTTTAACATTATTTGGGTTTTAGGATTCAAAAGCCTATATTCTGCCAGTATTACCCTTGCGGTAAGCGCTTCAATGTCCTCTTGCGGCACCTCAAATTCAAAGGTTTCAAGTGATTTGTAAGCTTCGCAGTTATCGGGAATGTATGGCAATTCTTCGTCGTCAGAATCCAAGATAAAACGGCATCGGTGTAGTTCCGGCCCTTCTGGTGCATTTGGCCCGTTCATCCAATCCCTTATTTTTTCCAGATCCTTTTTATGGGGCATAAATAAAATGCTTTCGGCCCTCGTTACGCCGTGAATGCAAGCGTTTGAAACCAATTGCCAGTATTCAACGGGGTATTCACTTTTGAATAGCGAAACGCTTTGCTCATGAAGCACATCGGCCAATTTCGTAAAGTTGTCAGGTTCATAAGATTTAACATCGCCTACTTTTACAGCGACCTGAAGTAAATCCGTTGTTCCGGCCCAATAAGAATGAACCGGGTGGACGCTGGTGTTTTTACCGTGGTGCTCGTAGTTATATCCCAACATATCAAACAAAACCCATGCTTCCATTAATTGACCCCATGCGGTTGATCGGTTGCCTTTGCCTAAATCCATTGATCGGCCCAATTTTCGCTCCCTTCGTTTTTGGTCAACGTAGGTTTCAAATAGCACGCCCGGCTCACCTGCTTTTTTACCATTTGACATTAACTTGCTCATTTGGCTTGAGGTGAATCGGCCTACTCTATTATTGTTTTCAAACATCGCTTAAGGATTTTAGCTGGGTAATTGCTTTGGAGTAAAGATTCAACTCTTTGTTCGATATAACGCGCGAAATACCCTCGCGATCCTCTTCTGGTAACTTGTCTCCAAATTTCAAAAACAGTTCTGTGAGTTCTTCGGTTCGGTCAACTTTCGCGGTTTTGCCCTTAAACGACTCATCAACCGTGGTATCTCCATCTTTAATTGCCTGACCAATTCCAATAAGCACTGCGATGTCGGCGGCTGTTATGTGTGAAACGGTTGCTTTTCCGATTACCGATAAAACTTGGGCCTCAGTTATTCCATAAGCTTCAACCATCCCGTTGACCACTTTTGTCCTTTTTGCGATTAACTTTGTTTCATCGCTCAAGTCTCCTGTGATCGTTTGCAGTGCCGCGTTATAAGCATTCGTCACGACTGATTTTGGAATTACCGAAAATATTGCATTTCGCAAGGCAATTGAATTTGACGCGTTGCCAGTAACGGTTATCATATCTTCATTCATCCGTCCTGATCTGGTCAGAATTGATTTTTTGACGGTGGCTTTTATTGCCACGTTGTTTTCCAAATCCCAGCAGATTCCCTCCGATGTAACGCGCTTGCCATCTACTTCAACAACCCTTGCTTCGGCGCGAATGTTCCCCCATGTTTGGGCAAGTATTTTAGCAAGGTGAATCGATGGCCCCGTGATGGCTTTACCTGCTCTTGGTACGGCATAGGTACAAGTGGCGGCTGTTTCTTTGTCCATTGTGACGATGGTTAAAGCGTTTTCTATGCACTTTCGGACGTTTCGCGGGTATTGCTTCGCTGTGCTTACTTGAACGTCTACTGCTGCTCTGTCGCCGTCGTACTGGCTTACTTCTGTGATTGTTTCAATCGTTAATTCTGTGCTCATTTGGTTTTTTGTTTTAATGGTAGTGATTTGAGAAACTTAATCATTTCATCGAGTTTTTTTTCTGATTGGATTAGTTGATCATCCATTATATAGGATTTGTCTGAAAATAAATACAGTGATTCATTGTAAATCAGTCGGTCGTATATTGTTTTTGATTCCGATACCTGTAAAGTTAATTGGTCTACATGCCCGGCATAGTTGCAAAAAATACATGCGATTGTTTTTGGATTCAACCTGATCGCTATGTTTGATATTAAGCAAGCCTTTTTTTGTATGGCCTTCAATTGCTCGTCAATGGTGTTTTCTGTGCTCATTTGGTTTAAATAAATGCGCGTTAAAGATGCGCGCCCCCTTGGATAAATTTACAAAACTTGCCCCGTTGCCCAATCCTTAAAACTGTTAAACTTTGCTTGAATTACGTTGATTATGGGCTGGTTTTCATCGCTTACCGTGCCTGTCATTTCAGGAAGTTCAAACGATTCAATCCATTGCTTAATCCGCTTCTGTTCTGGAGCTTTTGCGGCCTTTGCAATGGCTGCGGCTTCGGCCTTTTCCTTTGCTATTTGGTCAGCTTCTCGCTTTGCTTCGGCTTGTTTTTGCGCCTGGATTTCAGCTTCTGCTTTTTCACGGGCTTCTCGTTCGGCATGAATTTTGGCATTGGCTACATCGCGCACTTTTTGTAAAAGTGCCTCTTGCTTTTTACGCTCCAAATCACGGGTTTTTTGATATTCAATTTCTTTTTTGTCAGCGATATATCGCTCTTGAACCCGTGCCTTTTGAAAAGCATCGGCTTCTGCTCTCAATCGAATGTTTTCCAGTTTTTGTACTTCACGGGCTTCAGCTTCCTTGTGTTCCGCTTTAAGTCTTTCATCTTCGGCTTTTTTTTCCGCTGCAAGTTTTGATTCATGCGCGGCTTTGGCCCCTGAAAGCATGTGCCCGAAAACTTCATCCTGCATAACTCCGAGCATCGCGGGTTCCGATTCCATGTATGGGGCCAATTCAGCCCACCTTACGGCTCGTAACGTCTCAATTTTGGCGGCTTCAATCCTAGCTGCCTCATGTTCAATTTCGGAAAGTTTGTCCTCATTGCCCTGTGATGCGAAGATTTGCGCGTTTTTCCAGCCGTCAACATAACGCCCCCCTGCCAGATAAAAGGCTTTTTGCAGTTTGTGGATTTCAGCGGTGCCGGTGCGAACTTTCACGTATTTCAATCGGCATTCTTTAGCAGCAGCGACCTTTTCAGGCCCTGAATCCAAGCAAATGACCGCGTTAAATTCTATCTCAAGTTCCTGCATTTTGTCCAGCATCGGTTGAAACTGTGCTGCAATCTGAGCGGCTTTTTTCTCTTCAAGACCGTATTCTTTGTGGTCAATTTTTACGATTTCATTCATTTGGTTTGTGTTATTTGGGTTAAAGATTTAGGGTTTGTGATTTGCCTTTTAGAAAGTCGATAAGGGCTTCGGGGTTTGCGTGAACCAAGCCTATGTAAAATTCAATTGGTGAATAGTGCGTTCGGTTACTGCCTTCTGTAAATGTTTTCCTGTTCGCTTGGGCAAATTCGCTGAGTCCTATTGAATATGCATGCGCGCACTTATTAAGTAATTCTTCGGCTCTGGGTGAATAACAACTACCTGTCATTTGCCCGTAAGGGCAAAGATTATCAAACCAAGGGGATAGTTTCTTAAAATCTAACCTTTCCAGTTCTTCTGGGGTAGCGTGAATTTTCAGCTTTTCAGCTTCTTCTTTTACAAGCGCCTTTAATTTGTCTGTGATCATTTCGGTTGTATTTCGTTTAAGCAAATATACGTCGGGCGCTCCAAATCTAAAAGCCAAAAACTGTTAAAAGATTAAATATTTTAAAATTGTGATTGGTTTAAAGTTTTTACCTAAGTTTGCCCAAATAAATCTACAATGGAATCAATCCCTATTTCAGTATTAACGGTGAAGCAATACGCTAAAGATCAAAATATCAGCGTTCAAGCCGTTTATTCACGCATTAAAAAAGGCAAAGTTAAGTTTCGCAAAATCGGGTCACTGCATCTGATCGAAGCGTAATTTTCCAATCTCATTTATTTTAAAGCATTAAACATGGCAGAAGGCAAAAAATCATTCACCGCTTATTGCGATTGGCATCTCACTATGTCCAAATTAACGGATGAAGAGGCTGGGAAATTGATGAAAATGCTATTTTCCTATGTCAATGATTTAAGTCCAGAACCACCTGATCGGCTGACTGAATTGCTTTTTGAACCCATCAAAACCACCTTAAAAAGGGATTTGAAAAAATGGGAAAGCAAGTCTAAGACAAATAGTTACAATGGAAGTAAAGGTGGTAGACCAAAAAAAGCGACCGAAAGCGAACCAAACCCAAATAAACCGAACGCTTTATTTGAAAACCCAAAAGAACCCAGTGGGTTTTTTAATAACCCAGAAAAACCCGTTAGAGTAAGTGTTAGTGTAAGAGATAGAGTAAGAGAAAGGGATAAAGAAAAAAAAGATGATAGTACTTCTGCGAAAATAAAAATTTTCACAGCAGATGTTCAAAATTGCTTTTCTGAAATCTTAAAATCTTTCGATTCGCATTTACACCCTAAAACCGAAAAGCAAAAAAACGACTGGTTAAAAACCGTTGATGATTTGAATCGAATCGATGGGCACCCGTTTGAAGTCATTTTTGAGGTCGTAAAACACATTCGCGCTGACTCATTTTGGGCTAAAAACTTTTTGTCATTAACCAAACTCAGGGCTAAAAACAAAGACGGCGTTCAGTTTTTCATAGTCTTTGCCGAACATTTAAAATCCACAAATTCAAAATTTAGAAAGAATGAACCAATTATCTCAGAATCAGAATTTAACGAAATGTGCGCCCGAAATTCAGCCAGTGGTTAGGAATTTTCAGGGTGAATTATGCCTGGTTGATGGCGCCGAACAAGCAAGTTATTCAACTGTCAGCGTGATGATTGCAAAACTTGAAACGGCTTTTCCGCGAATGGAGAAAGCGTTTTTTAAAACTTTGACCGAGGCCCTTGTGAGAAACGGATTAACTGAAAACGATTGTAAGGCCGTTTTTATAGGGGTCGTGGACAGCTGCCAGTACAATACCTTAACAATTGCCCAAGTGCTGAAATTTCGGCCTAAGAATCGAATTTACCCCTATTCAGAGGCCCTAGAAATTGTTCACGAAAAGAACCGGGGCCTTTTGGAGGTGTTTGAGAGGGTGCATGGCGAAGCCCAATTTTATACTTTGAAGGATTCCTAAATTTTGTTAATTCATTAAAACCAACCTATCAAAGCCTTAAATTTGAAACCTAAACCAACAGAAATGAAAAACGAATTACATCAATTTCCTAACGAGCTATATAGAAATATTGCAAAATCAACCTCACCAGAAATGACCAAAGACAAAGCAAAAATCTTAGCAAATTGCTTTACCGAAATAGGCAAACAAAACCATGTTATGCCTGACGACAAAGCAAAAATCTTCGATCGAATTACCCAAAAGGTAGCCAAGAAAAACCAAGAAATGATTGACGGCATGAGCAATAACCCGCTTATGACCCACAAATTTGAGATTGATAAAATCGTTCAGGACTTGATTTTGTACAGCGACCACGAGCAGCAAAACGCCATTCTGTTTGAAATTAAGAGGCGGTTGATTGAAAATAGACAGAGCAAAATCCAGTTCAACAACGATCAATCTGAGAAAATCACAAAGTCAATCGAGGATTTGCAGGGAATTTTTAACGAAAAAGATTAAATTTGACCCATGCCGATTTGCGAAGCCATTGATTTAGGTGAATTTGATTCCTGTGAACCTGTTATAATTGACGGATTTGAATCGGATTTATTGCTTCATAACACTGTGACAAATTGGGAATGCACATTTCCGAATGGCGTTTTTGGCTTGCTTTTAATCGGTACATACACATTTAATTTTGCAGGTAACTTGTACATATTTTCGGTTGTATGAAATGCGATAAAATTAGGTCATGTCACGGTTCATGGGTGAAAAAGAGGTTTTGGAATAAGCCACAGGGGGGTGGGCCAACTCCACCGCCTTCAATTGCCCTTGGTTACGGATTGCTCTATAATTGGTACGCAGCAACTGATGCAAGGGGTGTTGCTCCGAGTGGGTTTCGGGTGCCGACTAATGCGGACTACACGTCACTAAGGACATTTTTAGGCGGCACTGCGGTTGCGGGTGGTAAAATGAAATCTACCCGGACTTCGCCAACAGCGCAACCAAGATGGGATACTCCAAATGCAGGGGCAACGGATGATTTTGAATTTAGAGCATTCCCATCAGGTGTAAGGGGGTTTAATGGAGCTTTTACCAATCTTGGATATGGAATTGATTTATTGAGTTCAGACAGTGTTGGAAATACTGTTTTATGGGGTATAGCCGCTGATACCGCTCAATTTTTTACAAACTCATTTTTTGTAGCTAGAGGTTACGGCAGATCAATTCGCGGTGTTTCTGATTCCCTACCCCCAACACCCACCGTCACCGATGCCGATGGAAATCTTTACACGTGGGTGCAAATAGGTTCGCAGTATTGGCTACAACAATCGCTCAGAACAACGAAATACAATAACGGTGACAGCATTCCAACAGGGCAAGATAACGCTACATGGGCCGCATTAACCACGGGTGCATGGGCATACGTAAACGGTGATTCAAGTCTTCCAATATGACAATAGTAATTTCCCTTTTAGGGCTGATCGCGTTCGTTTTTGGTGTGTCCGTGGTCATTGACGGGTACTTTGAGTTCTTTGGTGATGAAAACAGCAAGGAACGCTTTTACAATCACAGGCAACCAAAGGGCGAATCTTATGATTGGACTGACCGCCCTTTATGGCAAAAATTCATCTTGAAACCTACGATATATTGCAATGTTTGTATGTCTAGTTTTTGGGGTACGGTGTACTATTGGCTATTGCTACAAGGTGATTCATGGCGGCATTGGATAGTTTTCTGCGTCGTGTGTGCTGGGGCTATTTGGTTGATAAATCACATCGTAAAAGCCATTGATCGGAATGCTTAATTTCATCCGCAAACTCGCTGCAAAGCAACTGATTTCAGAGAGAAACAAGCCGCAATCCGTAAAAGATTTGGACTTCGTTTTTGTTGATTCCGACGGCAATAGATACTACTCATGGCAGGATTTAACTCAAATACCACTTGTCAGAAATGTAAAATTGCTCACATTTTTGGAATTTGACGCGGCTAAAATTGCACCAAAATCACTGCGAAACATAGCCGAAAACATAGCGAAATTCAATCTTGATATTCCAAATCAATCCGAGCAAAAGAAGCGTGTAGAGGCTCATTCTAAGATAGCCCACCTGTGCAGTGAATTGCTATTCCGCGAAGAGTATGTAACCCCTGAAGAAACGTTTTATAACATTGCGGCATTAATCATTGTCCGTGAAGATGAATCTCCAGACACTTTTAATCAAAGAACTTTTGACCAAAAAATGGGGGTTTTCCGCGCCGAAGCCGCCAAAGGAAACTCTTTTTTTTTGAAGTCACCGGTCATGATAAAGTTGTGGCCCTGGTTAACTGGTACAGAAGAGAGCTTGAGCATGCTTTCAAAGGCATGGATATTCGACCAGCGAAAAGAGATGGAACGGATCAAAATAATATCCGATCACGAGCAGCAAAAACAGAGCGCGACCAACTCGAAATGATTACCTTCGTCACCGGTGGACTTGATGCCCTGCAAAAGCCAACGGCGCATTATGTGGAATTGGTCAAGGTTTTCTGCCTGAAAAACAAACCTAAAAAGCGCACCGATGGCAGTGGAAATTCTGGAAATAAGGGCAAACATTGATGATATTGATGCGAAGCTAAAGCAGGTTAACGCATTACTTGTAGAAACAAATCGAAAAGCCGTTATCAATATTGACGGCAAAAAGGGATTTGACGAGGTACAAAAGGCCGCCAAAGAGACTGAAAAAGCGATTGACAAAGCTTCAGATTCCGCGAATAAAATGGGTCGGGATTTTGATCGCGCTGGTGTTGCCTTAGATAAAACAACTGACAAAGCAAAACAAACAGAAAAAGCTATTGACGGCGCAGGACGTGCGGTTGTTGATACCGGAAAAGCTGTCGTTGATACTGGAAAAGCGTTTGATGATACAACCGATAAAGCGAAAGAAACTGGTAGAGCGATAGTTGATACAGGGACGCAGGGTAAAAAAGCGGGTGAAGATATTGGAAAGGCCTATGAAACAGCTGGACAAAAACTAATCACAGCCGAAGCAAAATTAACCCAAATATCAAACACCCTTCGTGAACAGGAGCAAATTACTAATGAGTTTAAAAAGGAACTTCTTACGCTTCAGCAGCGATACGAACAGTTAGGGAACAAGGGGAGTGGTGCCGGGTTTCGAATAAAGGCCCAAATGGATCAGCTTAATGCAGCCATAAAGGACCAAACGCAATCCGTGAAGGCATTAAAAAGTGAGCAGACACAACAAAAAGCGGTTGTTGCGAACTTAAAAAATCAGATAAAAGAAACAAAAAATCAGACCAAAGAAACTGAAAAATTAGGCGGCGCAATGGGTCGATTGATTCCGTTGGTTGCGGCTGCGTTTTCAGTGCAACGAATTATAGCGTTTGGAAAAGAGGCGATAATAGCGGCTGACGCAGCGGCGGGTATCACAATTGCTTTTAACAGAACCGGAAAATCAATTTTGGAACTACGCTCTGCAACGAGGGGCGCTATTTCAGATGTTGAGCTTATGAAAGCAGCGGTTAACGCGAAGAATTTAGGTGTTCCAATAAGTGAGCTTTCTGGACTCTTGGCTTTTGCGGCACAACGAGCGGGTGAAACAGGTCAAACAGTTGATGCCTTGGTCAACTCAATAGTGGTTGGATTGGGCCGAAAATCGACAAAGATTTTGGATGATTTAGGCATATCAGCACTTGAACTCAAGGAGGCTTTAGGCGATGTTTCGCTCGAGCAGGCTTCGGTTGCGCAATTAACCACGGCACTTAACAAGGTTATTGATCAACAATCTGATAGCACGGATTATCAAGCCTCAAGCATACAACAATTATCATCTGCTTATGATAATTTAACGGTGACAATCGGCAAAATGTTAAATACTTCTTCAGGCATTTCGTTGTTTGCTAAGGACGTGCAAAACCTTTCTACAGTGCTGGATACATCAACACTTACATCTTTTGAAAAAATAACTCTGCTTTTAGGCAATATTACTGTGCAAGGTCAATTGGCATTTAAAGCAGCCGCATTTGAAGCAGATGCCTTTGCGCGTTCAGTACAAGCCGGTAATGCAGATTTGAGTACAATGCTTTCTGAGCTTAAGCTTTTGAATGATGAGCTAAAGCAAACATTGCTTGGTGAAAATCAGTCAGCTATTTTGTTCGAATTAAAAGAGCAGATAAAAGCCTTAGATGAGCAAATTTTAAATGCTACTTCCATGGGTGAAATTTACACCCTAAACGCCCAACGAATCGGTGTTATTAATCAAATTAAAACCATTGAAAAGGGGCTTTCTGAGCAGGAATTAAGGATACAAACCGAGATAAATGCTCAACTAAGAATCCGCAACGGCCTTGAAGAAACAGGGGTTGACCCTACATTAGAAGGTGATTTTAATTTTGCGAACGATCCTTTTGATACAATAATTTCAGACGCCGAAAAGGTGACTCAAGGAGCGTTGGAAGTTTGGGAGAAATTCTACGATGAAGAACTGTTGCTGCAAGCGGATTCGATTTTAGCAAAACAAGAGGCTGACCAACGATACGCGGATTACAAATTGCAACTAGAGATGCAAACGCAGCAAGCCATAGGTGATTTACTTATGGCCGCCACAGCTTTTGCAGTAGCTATAGGTTCAGAAAACGCAGAGAACGCCAAAGCATTGGCAGCGTTTCAAGCTCTTTTAAGCGCGTTTGTGGCAATCAACAACGTCATGGCAAACCCTCAACTATTGTTTCCCGCAAACCTCATCGCATCTGCTGCAATAGGTGTTCAAGCGTTCGCAAACGTTGCAGCAATACAATCTCAAAGTGTGCCGTCGTTTTACAAGGGCACCGACTTCTTGGGGTTGAATGGCAATCCGAAAGGCAAAGACACAATTCCAATCTACGCGCATGAAGGGGAGGCAATTATACCTGCCTTTGAGAACGCCAAATATCCAGGCGCGACTACTGCGTTGGTTAATGGTGACTTTGACCGCTACTTGTCCGTTGAACACGTTATACCAGCCTTAAAAGCGCAAAAGAAACTGCAAGAGCGTGAACAAAATGAAGTCATGGCAACGGCTATTCGGGGAGTTGTCAAGGCCGAATTGAAAGACGACCGCATTGTAAACCGATTACAGCATTTGATTTATGCGAACGAAGAAATCGCCGAAGCAATGAAACGGAAACGCAGGAATCCTTATCGGGCGAACTATTAACATTTATTGGGTTTTTAGTCTATGCTTGAATCCTTAAATTTGGGCATGAATAAGACAGTCGAAAAACTACGGACATTTTTTAAAATAACGAATGCGGCTTTTGATTTTATGCAAGCCATTCAGTCAGCAACGAATACGCCTATTTTTGCAAATAAAATGCACCAACTGCATAAATTAGCACTAATTGAAATTGAAAAGGATGCCCCAAATTTAGCTTTTATTGATGCGCTACTGGCTGAAATGGAAGGTTTGGCAGAGATAAACAACACTTTAAAGCCAAGGTTTCCCAGTGGTGAGATTCCAGTAGGGGAATAAAAACATTAAATGTCCGTGGGTTCTCTAGGGGGGCTGACACGAGAACATCTAGCCCGTCATTTTTTTAAACGGCTCAAGAAACCTGAAATGGTGGAAACTTGTAATAAAATACAAGTACCGTGGAATGTCCCAAGACGGGGAATAACTGGACATCTAAGCCCCCCATTTTTTAACCAATCTTAGGGCTTTTTTGTTTACTTTCGCACTATGCCGGGATTCAATTTCTACATAGATGGTGCCCTGATTGACGAACCGGACGGGTTTCAAGACTTCACCGAAGAGCTATTTTTAGACAGCGAGAAGAGAATTTTAAGATTTGATTACCCTATTCAATTGACTTTTGTTGGCAATGGCCGCGATGCTCTTGAGGCGAAATACCAAGAAAATCTTAACTCATTCGTTACCCTTCAAATTCGAGACGACCGATTTAATGAAAACAAGCTTGTCGGTAATTGCATTATTCGCATGGTTGACTGTGAGTGGAATTTGAACAAGTTCACGGTTCTTTGCGACATTAACGACGCAACCTATCAAAGCCGCGTATTCAACAACCTTAAATCTGAGGTTTATTGTGGCGCAGAAAAAACGATTTCCGGCGAAGATATGCCGAAGATTTTACCGATTGAATTGGCTGTTTTCAATGTCAATTCAGGCGTTTACCTAGCCGACACCCGTAAAGCCTTTGATTTAAAAGACGTTTTTTCAATGGTCATTGCTTATTTGTCGGATAATACGGTTGGATTCGAATCAACATGGTACGATGAATTGCCCGGAAATGAACGGATAGCAATTGCTACCGGCTTAAATTTACGAACACCATCTTCGCCGCAAAACACCTTGGCAAGCCTGCAAAGACTCTTCGATAATGCTTGGAAAAAATACAACCTTTATTTGATAATAACGGATCCGCTCACAAATCCAATTTTGAGACTTGAAACAGCGGCCTATCTATTCCAGTCGGAAAACGTGATTCAAATTCAGAATGTTGCTGACCTTAAACGATCGCTTGATTTTGACCAAATGTATTCGACGGTGCGTCTTGGTTCAACAGAATTTATCCGGGATTACGATACAGCTTTTGGCTTGCCGTACTTCCAATTTTTTGGGTTTTCAGAAGAAACATACACCATCAGCGGCATAAACGGCGGGTCAAATGAACTCGATTTGGTGAGCAGCTACGTGATTGATACGAATGTGATTCAGGACATTGTGATGAATGGTAGCGATGAATACGACGACGACATGGTATTTGTTCAATATGATTTAGCAACATCGCAAGCGGTCCGGGGCTTATATTACCTTGATAGATTCCTGTATAACGAGCAACTATTGAACTCGAATGTCGCGCAAAGATTCAGCCTTTACGGTGATTTAATTCTCAATTCTGGCATACTCGATACCGATTTTCAAGCCGAACAAACCATTTCTTTACCCAACCAATCGTTTTTAAGTCTTGTTCCACAATTTCCGTCTTCAACGGTTATCCGCGACGAAGCCCCGTGGCCTTATGATGATGATTCAACGCCACCAAATTTTGATGAGGACAATGCCTACGACCCTGCAACATTCAAATATACCGCCCCTTATTCTGGAATTTACCGCTTTTTTGCGTCTGTTATTTGTGAAACAACCGCGCTTAATTTAAACGTGTTACGTTATTCTATAAGGCTTGATAAGTTTCGTTTTGCTATTGGAGATGGAACATTTGAACAACCTGTTTTTATTGCCTTGACGCAGGAAATTAACGGCAACCCGCTCACTCAGCTTATTTCAGTTAGTCAAACGTTTCAAATCCCGCCTGAATTAGGTTATAAATTTACCTTGTATGCCGAAAAAAGTATATTTCTAGTAGTAGGAGAAACAATTGAAGTTGAAGCAAAATTTTTTGGTAGCGTAAGCAATGGTGTTATTTTTGACGAATCACCACAAATCTTAGGCTTAAATTTTCAAGGTGGCAGATTTGGAACAATTGAAACGCCAACTTCAGGCGGTGACTGGCAAACCTTCGACCCTAATTCAGCTTTTGTAAACATATACTCCGCTGTAAAATTAGGCATTGAAGAAAGTGAATGGGAAGCTGTTCGCGTCAATCCAGTGGTTCAATTCAATCTTGACACCGGAAACAATGACCCGCGAATTGCATACGGAAAAAGAATAAGCCGTAACTTTGAAACGGGAGAAACAGAAATTGAGTTACTTTACAATCGAAAGCAACAGAATATATGACACCGGTAAGAATGCAGCCGATTGAGTTTTTACCTACTACGACGGACGGCGACGGTGTATTTGCTATTCCTGTTTTGCCAAGTTGTTGCCCCCCTGAGATTTTCAGCCAAAAGGTATTTCCAAACGACATTATCAATTTTCAATTTATTTTACCTCCTTGCTTGGGCGTTGAAAATACTATTTTGAATCCAGCTTTTACTGACGGGACAGAATTTGTACAGGCTAATTGGCTTGTCGGGCCTTCTGACTTTCCTGGTTTTTGGGTAGAATTTGACGCTAACGGCGCCTTAATGAAGTTTAACGCTAGCTCAATCGAACAAAGCAATGTTGCAATTGTAGCTGGTGATTACTACCTATTGCAAATCAGAGTTTTTGTCAATTCAACAAATGGTATCGCTGGTTCTGTTTTAAACGTGCTTGGATTTGAAGAGTTGATTTCATTTTCTGCGATAACCGGTCTGCATAGTTTTTATGTTCGGGCGTTGCCCGGTGAAACTATTAAGATTTTTCAATCAGACTGGATTCCCAATGAGAGTACAAGACCACACATTGGTGAGGTAATTTTGAGCAGAATTGAAATACCTGACATTGTTGTAACCGATGTTCACGGCACCACTATCGCAGCGGGAACCCCAAGCTTTGATTTTGCACCACCTTTTTTCAATGTGAATTATCAAGCGGTTGATGAGGCGGTGGACTTAGGGTGTTTTAGATTGGTGCTTTACCGAGATTGTGAAGCGCCATTTATCAGCGAGGCATTTGAAGTGATTCCTGTTGACTTTTGCCATATTTACATAGGGCAATGCGACAATTCTAATATTCATGACGGGCAACTTTATGGACGTTTTGAGGCATTTGTTGTCAATGATCAAAAACCAGAAATAGACAAGTTTGCAACCCGTGATTCAAAGGGCCGTTACCGCATGAATTATTCAAACATGGTGCGGGTGTTTTCGCTTTACATCGAAGCGATACCGGCTCACAAACGAGATTTTATAAATTGGCTGGCCGCATCAAATACGGTAGCAATTAAGCTGAACGGACAGCCAACAGAAGAGTATTTTGTGATTAACGAACCCGAAGCCCCTGAATTTGCAGATAAGGATTACGGGCTTGCTCCAATGAAATTGAGCATTGTTCATAAAGAAGAATTGAACGAGCACATTTATAGGGGCGATTGTCAGGTATTTTTACCACCGTTAATTTTGGGTGAACGCAAAACAAACATCGCTATAAAGGCGGGAACAGACACAGTAATTGAAGTAAAATAATAGCCATGAGCCAATTTACACTTGTTGATATTCAAGATTTAACCGAGTCTTTTTCCAAGGATGAAGGCATGTTTTACGCGGTTGCGGTGCCCGTGGGTGCTGGCGCGTTCGTTCTTCGGAAACTAAGCAAAGAAAACCTGTTCAAGCTTCAAGGCCAAGACATAAACTTTGCAACGGTTGCAGGGGAAAACGACATTATCAGTTTCGACGGTGCCCCAGACCTAAACAAAGTCGTCTACTCAAATAATGGGAGCACTGGTGTTTTACGGTTAAAAGTTGGTGCAGCTGGTGTTTCTGCAAACGGAACATCAAACGCGGTTGAAATGACTGCTGAAGGTGAGTTACGGGCTGGAGGCGCTACGCTTGATGCTAATTTTCGGCTATGGGAGGACGGAGAGGCTTTCGATTATTCCGCTCGTGACCTTGAGCAAAATATTGTGCTTGACGTCGCAGCGGTAACGGGCGCCACAACAACAGCGGCGGTTGTGAGACAGTCAATTGTTTATCTTGAAGTCGCAGGCACAATTGCAACGCATGAGGTTGTTTTTCCATCACCCGCAAAAATCGGTTACACTTTTGAATTTGTTGTTACGGGTACAATTACTGCGATTACAATGGAGGCAGGCATCGCAACTGTTCGAGACCCTTTAACAACTGCAACGAATGAGGGAGCAAAATGGGTTCGTGTTCTTTTAGGGGCAGACCCGACATGGATACGCATGTATAGATTTTAATGTTCTCTCAATAATTTTTCATAAATTCGTAGCGCACACGATATGGCGGCTGGCATCCGATTTGCCAACAATTTTTATACTCAAACAAAATGAGTTATTGCCAAACAGCACTTGATCCGTATAGTGAAAACTTATGCGAGGAAAGTTTCGGCGGCGGTATTTCAGCCATTGTGTTTTTTCCGAACTACCTGCCCGTAAATCCTTCGGACGGTGTAGAAATTCAGGAAATGATCAACCTTGGTGAAGCAATACGCGCCAAAGATGTGAAAATCGGACTTCCAGAAGCAAGTGGAGTAACCCGAACATCTTACATTTCTTGCAAAGTTGACCCGACAATTACCTATGACCGCACATTTACCTTGATGGATCAAAATGTAATTGAAGCGAATGTTGCATTTTACAACTCACTGAAGCGTCGAACTTCGATCGCTGGAGCATTGTTGTACGAATGCGATGCAGACCGCGTGACTTTCGTAACCGATTCAATTTCGGTTTCTGGAAGCCGTTTGGTGGCAGATGATAGGACAGATTCTCAGCATTTTTCTATGCTTGGTTCATGGAGAAATATTGACGACCCAAGTATTTTTGCTGCACCTGCAAACATTTTTTAACCCTAAGAGGCCCTGAAATATGGGCCTTTTTTTAATTCAAGTTTATGATTTTAGAGGTAGAATGTTTTCACTCGAATGAAGGTCTTGTTCAAGAACAAATCGAAACGTTTGGCAAAGCAATTGTCGAGTTAAGAGAATGGAAACAGCCGGTATCGTTTTTAGTAGAATCGATTGATCGAATTGAACCGTACGAAAATCATCCCGAAAGATCAGTTGTTTACCTCCAAAGTGGTAGTGTTTTTTTGGTGCATCTACCATATTTATCACTCCGTATGGTATGGTGTGAGCACGACACTTTCTTATCAATGACACCTGAATCACTCACTAAAAAAGAAGCAGTTGAAAAGTAAGGGCGTCATATTATTGGCTTTTGGTTCACGCGAATACGTATTTTTCGCTGGACAAATGGCGTTGAGTATTCGCTACTACAACCCTGACGTTTTGATTTCTATCATTGGAGACGGTCATTTGGGTTATTTAACCGAGCAATATAAGGGCCTGTTCGACAAGGTTATTGAGCTTGAGAAAGAGGATTACTTTACCAAAAACAAAATAGACCCCGGCAAAGCCAAAATCAATCTTATCAAATATTTGCCCTATGACCAAAACATTTATTTCGATGTTGACGGTCTTTGCATAAAGGATATTTCCAAGCTGTTTGAAATCGATAAATTCTATGCAACTGAAGTGGTTGGGAGAGGCGGTGTGAATGACGAAATTAACTACGCCTGGTGGGCAACCAATGAAAAAATTTGGGAGTATTTCAGTCTTTCAGAAGATCAAAAGTACTCCAGCATCCAAAGCAGTTTTGCTATTTTCAATAAGGGAAAAGAACTTGATGAATTTTACCAGCGGCTTTTGCAGAATTTTGAGTTTCCTATGGCTGACCTTATGAACCATTGGGGCGGCACTGTTCCCGATGAATTGGTGTTTGCCGGGAGTTGTGCGCAAATTAACCATGACCCTGATTGCGGTCTGCCAGTCGTGTTTTTTGGGCATAAGCTTTACCCTGACACTTTGATGGAGATTCAAGAAAAGTACTGCATTTTATCAATGTACGGCGCTGGATCTGCAAGCGGAAAGAGTCAACCGCTCGTTAGGGGCCGATACCGAGATTGGTACGATAGGCTGATAAGCGACATTTGCCGCCGCACGAAGTTCCCGCAAATTGGGAAAATTCACGCACTTTCAAAAACCAAACACGTCAACGGATGATAAGCCTGAACATAGCCACGCACAAAGCGCGGGAGCCTTTTTTAAGGGCTTGTCTCGAGTCAATCGAAAAGCAAAATACCTTGCCAGATGTGGTGAATATTTGCTTCAATGACGTGATGCCCTATGCTTGGCTAAATGAAATCAAGCTCAATATTAATGCCTTGATCCCAGCTGAGGATACTGGGGCCGCTGGTAAATTTGCCAATGTTGAGAAGCAAAAATCGGGAGTTTATATTACGATTGACGACGATTTGATTGCAGATAAAGGGTATATCGGCTACATGGCAGATATGGCCTATTTGCACCCGGATTCAATCGTAGGGTTGCATGGTAGTAGGTACGCGAAATATCCAATAGAAAGCTATTACAACGACAATGGAAGGTTAATTTTCTACTGCTATCACGAAAAGCGGGAGACCGGTTATGTTGACATGTTGGGCACCGGCGCAATTGCTACATGCGTGAAAAACGCGCCGCAATTAAACCAGTTTGCTTTTGTAAACGCAACCGACCCTTCCCTGTGCTTTTACGCACATAAACATAATATCCCGCTGATTTGTCTGCAACGCGCGCATGGATTTGTCAAAGAACAGCCAGGCAGTCAAGATTCAGCTATTTGGAAAACGGTCGCAAAGGATGATTCTGAACAAACCAAAATCATTAATTCAATTGGTTCGGCCTGTTGGGTTACAGATTATATTTACAAAAAGCCCCAATATCATTTCGGCGATGCTTCGATTGAATGGGGCCATATCAAAGCAATTGCCAGTGTGATTGAACCAAAAAGTATTGTTGTTGAATTTGGCAGTGGCCGATCAACACCCTACCTGCATGAATTTTCGGGTGATTTGGTTTCATTCGAGCACGACCTAAAATTCAAGACGGACTTAAACGATTTCAGGCCGCTGACCATTCATGGCTGGTATTCGCTTAACCGATACGACAAGCAGCACATAGCACTTTCAGATGTTGTAGTGATAGACGGGCCGTATGGCGTTGACGGAGGCCGATACAAAATGCCTGACGAAATAATTGAGTCTTTCAAAAAGGAAGCGATTATCTTTGTTGACGACTGCCAGCGGGAAAAGGACATGGCTTTTGCTGAACGAATTGCAAAAATCACAGGCAAAACGATTGAAAAGCTGAAAGGAACGAAAAAAATAATGTGTAAAATCTCTTAAATATGTGTTGCGGAAAACCTAAACCAAGACCAGGAGTTAAGCCAAAGCCTAAACCCTACCCAAGACCAAAACAATGACACCTGAAGAATTTACCATTAAGTGTACTGAGCTTTCAAAAATGGCTCATGAAGCCGAAGGAAACCCAACAAAACCTTCAGGGAAATTGCCTGAATATTATATTGGTTACACCTTGCTCGTGAAAGAGTACGATCAAGCGCGCATACACGCCTATGGTGAATTTCCTGCCCATCTATTCGCAGCCAACAAACCACTGCAAACCGATGATGAATTTGCCTATGTAAAGGACACGTACCAACCGAAAACCAAGGACACGTATGTGAAGTTTTCAAACACGGTGCAAAGGTCTTTGATGAACGGTTTTATTGAGTTCCGCCAAGAAAAGGATTCAGATATTACCAAAGATTTCGAGCGATTTATTCGAGAAGGCATCGATACATACGATAATTTTCTTATTTTTTGTCAAGCGATGGTCAGCGATAAAGTGATTGACGCGAACGGAATTGTCGGAACATGGCCCACTTATGTGACCAATGAAGAGCTTGAAATTATAGGTTATGTGAATCCATATCCGGTAATCTACAACGTCAAGCAATTGGTCTGGTTTCAAAACGATGAATACATTGTTGAAACTTTGGAAAAAACCAATGTGCTTTACAACGGATCGCAACCGCAAAAAGTAGGTCGGACTTACCGTTATTTCGGAAAGGAATTTGTTTACGAAGCGGTTCAAGTTGGTAAGTTTGTTGATCACACCTTTGCAATATCTCAGGAATTTGAGCATTTGATAGGATTCACCCCAGCGCGGCGAATGATGGGAACGCCGAAAATCATTCAGAACAAACTATTTTACGACAGTACTTTTAATTTGGCGGTGCCACACTTGAATGATGCAGCGCTGGATTCCGCAAATTTGCTGATTATTAAGCAGAAAAACGTCTATCCGACCCGTGTAGTTGTGCGTGAAAAGTGTACATACCATGGCTCAGATGGCTCATGTGAAAAAGGTCTTATTACGGTTTTCAATGGCGAAGATAGGCCAACCACGAAAACGTGTACCAATTGCCGTGGTACAGGCTTCGATGGCATCTTTGGGCCTATGTCAGAACTGGTTGTCAATAGAACGCCGTCAGGTATTGATGATGAACGGAGCACGGGTGTAACCGCTCAAAACGCGATGGCCTATGTTTCGCCACCAATTGAAACACCTAAGTTCCTGTCTGAGCAAATCGATAAAGCAATCGAACGGGCACAGGACGTTTTGCATTTGAAATCCGAACCACGCGGTAGCGGCAACATAACCGCAACCGAAAAGGACAGGGATTCAAAGAACACTGAAGCGTTTATCAAGCCTATTTCAGATCAAATTTGGTTTCTTATTGACTACTTGATAAGCTGCATTGGAATCATGCGCTATGGTTCCGCGAACTACGAATTGCACAAGCCTACAATTATTACCCCGACTGATTTCGACCTTCTGAGTCCATCGGATTACTTGGAGCAAATTGGGAACGCAAAAGAGCGGAAATTGCCTTCTATTGTCATTCGGGATATGATTCACAACTACTTCGTTTCGGTTTCAAAAGACGACGCAGAACTATCAATGAGGTACGATGCGGTAATCAAAATTGATCGACTTCTTGGGGTTACAGCCGAAGAAATTGTAGTCATGTTGGCCCGAAATCTCATTCGCCCGGTTGACGTTGTGATTCACCAATCAATTCTGTATTTCATCGATATGGCTATCATGGAAAATGAGAAGTTTTTAAGCCTGTCAGACGCCGAAAAGAAAGCCATCATTGAAGGGTTGGCCGCTGCTGCGATTCCCGCACCCTCTGAAATTGAATTACCGGCTCCGGCGGTTTTTTAGGATTGATCAATCTACTTTGTTAGAATACTGGAACACTAATTGATTTGCAACGTGATTAAATTCCAGACTATTTTTATCTTCACCCGTGATTTTGTTATAAAAATGGGTGGGCATTATGTTTGCCAAGGCATGAATAAAATGAGTTAAATTATTCCCTTCCATTAATTCCTTTTGATCAATGTGAAATTCGCTATCTTTATTAAAGATTTCAGCAACCTTACCAGATAACATTGTTGCATATTCAATTTGCTTTTCCATTTTGTTTTATGTTTATTGGTTAAAAATACTCATTCCATTTTAATCGATTGAAATCTTACTCGCATAAATCATCCCTTAAATTCAAGGCAAAATTAAACCAGTAGATTTCGTTGTTGTCGTCCTCAATCATGAAAACGATTATTCCAACAATTGTAATTGATAAAAGCACAGTGGCTAAAAGCCATACTACAAGTACAATTGTGATTGCAAAATACTTCATTTGGGTGGTGTTTTATGATGTGATTGTTTTTTTGCTTCCGTTTGCCAAGGGGCAACGTAGTAATATTCAACTTTGTCTCTTAGTTCCCCGCCCCATCCCTCTTCAAAAGGAAACATTAATCTTTCCATTGCATCCCACAAGTCGTCACCAGTTACCCATGATTCAAAAGCCATAACAGGCATTTTACCGTCTTTATGGTGAAACGTGACGCAATCACTACTGTGGTTGTGGTGGCAATACAAATCTACTGTTTCCGTGCTTGCGTGTGCGCCTTCAACACTATATGTTGTTTTTACTCTTGTGTGGCTCATTTTGAAAAATCCAGTTTAAATTTTTTCGTTAAATCCCGCATGAAATCATGATAGCAGGCAACCTCTACATCTAATTGATGTCTGCGATCATCTGTATTTGAAAGGGTTTTCGCCTTACGAATGATTGATATTTCATTCCTGCATTTCACCACTTTATTTTGGTAGTGAAAATATAAATTGTACAGTAGTTCTCTTGTTTCCATTTTGTTTTATGTTTGTTGGCTAATCTACCAAAAAATCATGGACATTTGGATTACTTATTAATCCTTCAAGTAGCTCGCTTGACGTGCCAGTAACAATGCAAGTTATATGCGGATGGTGATTTTCGCAGAGCCATTTCATTAATGGCACACATGCTTTTTCAAATGTTTTCGGTTCATTGGCTTTTAGGTATCCTTCAAAAAGTTCTTTAAATGTCTGTGAACTTCCAGCATTACGCGGGTTCATAAATGGTTCTGATAATAAATATTCAAAACCTTTTCCTTTCAAATAGTCTTTTAATTCCATTTTAATGATTGTTTTTTAATTATGTTTTGCTACCCTTTACGGTGAATAGCCCAACCGTTACCGTTTTATTGATTTAAGATTAAATTTATTGGTTAAGATAGTGGCGTGGCTGTCAATATATGCTTTTAATTCCCTTAAAAAATTAATTGGCAATATAAAAGCATAGCTTTTTTGACACAGAACTATTTTTTTACCCGCTTCATTTTTTTTAATAATTCTCCCAGACATACCAGAAGTGGTTCTTGATCTTAAAAAAATTACGTAACCTTTATACAAAGTTTCAGACGTAGTTTCAACACCTGTTGCTATTTCTTTTTGCTTAAAATTATCAAAGGTTTTCGGAATATTCATTGTAATATTGTTAGGTTAAAAATACTCATTTCCTTCCATTTCAAAGGTGCTTTGTTCGGCTTGCGGTGTAAATATTCCGACCTCATTTAGCCTTTGAAGTTCACCGCTCCAATCCATTTCAATTTCGTGGCCGGGTACTCCGCTTCTCATTTTTGCGTTCAATCTGTATGCCTTTTTGTATGTAGAATTGCCATTTTCATCCTCAGTAATACCGTAATGTTCGGGCCGATACATGAAGTCAATCACATCGGCATCCTGTTCTATTTGGCCTGATTCTCGAAGGTCTGAAGTTATCGGTTTTTTATCACCTCCCCGCGTTTCAACCGATCGATTAAGTTGGCATAATGCAATTACGGGTACTTCTAATTCCTTGGACATTTGCTTGAGCGACATCGAAACCGCGCTGACATTCTCGTATGGTGTGTCTTTTCCCGATTCACCTAACTGTAAGTAATCCACAAATAGCGCGTCAAGTCCTTTTGTTGCCTTCCATAACATGCTATTCATGCGAATAATGTTCAATTTCTTGTTCTCGAAAATCTTAAACTTCTTTGTTCGTAACCACTTTGCGGCTGATTCCAATAGCTCAAGTGGCATTTTTTCCTTATTAATTTGGTTGACAGTCACCTTTAAATGCAGCGCCAATAGAATAGAAACAAGGCTTGCTCCAGGCATTTCAAGCGAGTGAATGACGACCGATAAGTTATTATTGAGCATGTGAAAAACCTCATTCATCATATTGGCGGTCTTACCCATGCCAGGCCGTCCGGCTATAATGATTAGTTCGCCCTTTTGATAGCCGCCTGAGACCTTATTATAGGTTGGTAAGAACGATTCAATGCCTGGTATTACACCTTGGTGAATGCGCTCTTGTTGCTGCCTTATTTCTTTGAGATAGTCCTCAGTTGACTTATCTCCAGACCGGGTGTTTGATTCAATAATTCCGTGAAGGGCGCCAACGGTTTTTTCAATGGTCTGGAAAATATCCTCAGTGTAGCACTCATGGACGGCCTCAGAAGTAATACGGATAGTTTCACGCGCCATGTGCTTTTGAAGTATCAGCCGTGAATGATATTCGATGTTGGCAGAACTAGCCACGCGATTAGTCAGATAACTGATGTAATAAGCTTTACCGACATCTTCAAGCTTTTTTAAATCCCTTAGTTTTTCCGTGACAGTAAGTATATCAATCGGGTTGCCTTCATCGGAAATCTGGCAAATAGCATCGTAAATAATGGCGTGTGCTGGCTTATAAAACGATTCAGGGGTGAGTAACCCGCGCACAATGCTGATTGCTCTTTTTTCAAGCATTAACGCGCCCAAAACACCCTCTTCTAACTCCACAGCCATTGGAGGCATGTTTCCCAATTCAAGCAAGGCATTTGGTTTTCTCATGGGGTAAAAATACAGTTTTGAAGCGTTGCCAAAAGTTAAAGAAAGTTAAAGAATTGATATGGATTGAATTGGGTTGTATATTTGAGGACTGAATAATTCATTAAACCAAAACACAAAATGGAACAAGTATTATCAAAAAGCTACACGTTAAGGGGTGAGCATGGCATATGGTTAGGTCAAATAGTTCTAACAAATGACGGCATGTTTGCATCCGTTACCGACTATGGGAATTTATCTTACGCTTGGCGCGCTTTTGGAAAAGAAGATTTTCGCTCGTTTATTGCAGCTATAAACATTGATTATTTCGGGCGAAAAATGCACACGGGTATGGCATATATTGTTCATAGCAAAAAATGCGAACAAGCCTGTCAACGCTTTGCAGAAAAAATACTGCCACCATTGCAGGCCTTATTGAAAATTGAACTTGCCGGCGGGGTGTCTTGGTAGGATATTTGAGGACTAAAGTTTTAACCTAAAAAACACAAACAAAATGAACCAGCTAAAACTAACAAATAAGGAGCTTTTAGAAATAGGGTTTGAAGAAAGCCAAAGCAAGGGCGACAAAATGAATGAAGCTAGAACCTACTTCAAAATAAAAACAGTAAACGGATATTTCTACTATAATCCAAAAGAAGGAATATACACTTGGTATCATAAGACGATAATTGGTAATGTTTCTAATGATATTCAGTTAGACTTAACCAGAAAAGCTGAGTTGTTCGTTTTATTAGCCTGTTTTAGGGTTAAGTTTAAAATGGTATTTTAGCACTAAAAACACAGCATGGGATTAAAAGTATTTAAAGATTTTTGCAAGAATTGTCTCTTATCAGAAGATAGAATAGTAAGTTCAAAAAGAGCAAAAGAAATTATAAAAAAGTGCGTACAAAGGCAAACGTATTTTATTTGCCATAAATCATCAATGAATGGTGGTGACGAAGTTGTTTGCTCGAAATTCTATAAGACAATTGGATATAAAAGCCAAATGGTTAGAATAGCGCAAAGATTGAACGCTTTGGAATTTGTAGATCAAGACGACAGTAAGAAACTACCAACCTATAAAGAAATGTCACCCCATCAACGGCCAGCCGTTCGCTATCTAAACAAGTTGCAGTAAAACAAGCGAAGGCGTTGCTTGATGAATTGGCAAAAGAAAACCTTTAACCTAAAAATTTACTATTTTTATCGCATTGTTGAGTACGTAAGGAAAGCGTTTTGCACTCAGGTTCGAATCCTGCACCCGCATCATAAATAAAAGGCCGTATCGCCTTAACAGAGAAAAACCCTATCATTAATTTGATGGGGTTTTTCGTTCTTAGAAATCTGCTATTTATTAAGCAGGAATCTAAAAATCAAGAATGCAAGAACTCCTAAGGCAACATAAACCCACCATTGCACAGCCTTCGAACTTTCCCCGCTGTGCGTATCAACTATTGTCCGCGTCCTTTTTTCTTGCACTGTAATCTTTTGGTTAAGCAGTTGAATAGTCTTTTCAAGCTCATCACATCGGGCCTCAGCGAACACACGCCCCAAGCTGTCCATGCTCATTCGTAGGCTGGCTTGGCCGCCGCTATTCACATAAACCGTTTGACCCTTGCGCATTTCTTGAACCAAGCTATCCATGTCGAAATTACCCTTGGCCTGTGTGCGATCGATGATAATAACCGTGTCGCGTTTAATGATTTCAACGGTTGTTAGAACGGTATCGAGGTTGCTGTACTCGATTAGTGTGGGCCGTGGAGCCACGCATGATGCTAGTCCGCTAATCAAAACGATTAGCATTAGACAGGTCAGGGTTTTGTTATTTGATGATTGTCTGGAACTCATTTGGCAGGAATTTGTATAATTCTTTGATGGTGGCAACGCTATTTGTTACGTCTATAATACCATCCTGATTTATGTCAGCGTGGGCTTTTCCGGGCAGGATACACCCTAATATCTGTGAGGTAAAATTGCCAGCGTGTATCAATATTTCAGACCTGCCAGGCACATCTTGCAGCCAAAACGACTGCTTGAATTTAGGCGACCCGTGTTTGATTGTTCGATATATACCCGCTGTGATGCAAGAAACACGGCGCTCGTTTTCCTTCCACGGCAATTCAAGCGTCTTGAAGCTGTATTGAATTTTACCTTCAAGCATAACATAACCGCTGCCAATAGTACACAAGGGCTTGTATATCCGGTGAATTTCAATTGTTGTTTTCATGGTCTATTGTTATTCTGTTCACCCGGTCACATAACCATTGGGCCAATTCCTTTTGAACTTCATGTGCCTTTTCATCACCGACAAGGTTTTTTATCCATCCGTAACCCCTGACTTGCATAATGACCTTGCCTTTATTATCGTAGATGTAAGCTCCGTAACCATCTGTTTTAACTGGTAATTTCACCTCTTTATTTATGTCCATTTTTTCGTTTAGAATTTTACCCTGTCAGTGATTTTGCGCGTTCTGTAAGTGCTCAATGCTGTGCCGCTATCCGTATACCTTCGCTTCCACACAATGGCATGTTCATAGCGCCTAAAATCAATGTCAGTTTCAATCTTTTCGGGCTTATACCCAACGTTCACAAGGTGCATGTACTTAGCCCTACCTTGTGAGCTGAACTTGATTGTGTAGTGCTCCCGGTTTCCCAACTGAAGGGAATAGTGCACATCAGTCACGCTAATATCAATGAACTTTTCACCATCCGTCCAAACCTCAATTCTAGTGCTATCGCTGTCCATTATCTCACCGAAAAGGAACGCGTTTTGACCTGTCATAATTTGACAAGTCAGCGCAAAGAATATGAGTAGAAAGGCTTTCATCTTGCTCTATCCCCGAATTTTGGACTGTTGAATAGTTGCCTGTTAATAGATCGTAGCTCTTTCATGATTGCTTGGTCGCGAAGATAGAGGCTATCGGCAATATCGCGGTCACGCAAGTACTTCCAAATTTGATCGGTTTTTTCGTCTTTACTTTGACTTTGGCTGATTGATTTTTCCGCTTCGCTTGCCTTCACCGATCTGAGGATTTCATTGACTTGCTGCATTATTCGCGGCAAGACAATAACAAGAACGCTATCTTTTTTGTAAGCCTGCTCCATGAGAAAAGAATGGTCAATATGTATCGAATCTTTCAGACTTTTCAAGTCATTCATCCACATAGCCCGAACCATAAGCGCAATGGTTTCTGACTGTTCAATGTTTTCGTTCGTTCGCTGCGCTTCTTGACGCTGTACCATTTTGTCGGAAAATTCC
>JGI1221J11331_1000060_pt1 | contig 31035 bp, 33 predicted proteins | sample LakVidmifraction_4_FD_11331 | JGI IMG/M metagenome (IMG submission 11331) | reverse complement strand
AGTATACTTTCTTGGCGTTATGCGAGAAGCCCGCCACGTATACACCGTTATGTCTGATGATCTTGGTCAGCATATCAGCACCACTCAACTGTGACGGACACATAACATTGATAATGGTTTTGAAGTCCCGCATCAGTTCTTCAATGTAAAGTTTGGCGAGATTGCCTTGGTAAGTATCAATCATGCTGAGCCACTGGGTGCATTCATCACCAGTCATCAGTTGACTGCCCATCCCGTCCTGAGAAGTATAAGATTCGATGTCCCTCATGACACGAAAGTTGCCCAAGTCGAGCGTGGAAACGATGTCATTGGATGTGTATTCGATGGTCTCACTGTCCTGATCATAATGATGAATTCCTGCGTTTACGACTGCCTTGAAATTGATGGACATGTTCTTGCTCCTTTGGTTTGCTGGTTAATGTTGCTTTTCTGCATGATTTAGAGTCTCATTACCAACTCTTCCATACAAGATAAATCAATTGGCTATTGAAGTTTCTATCCCAGCAAACAATGTAAAATTTTGTGTGTGACAAAATCCTTCATACAGCCTTCAAAATCAAGGTAGTCATCCATAGGGCATTTAAAACTGAATTGCCCACCATAAATATGTATGGTATCATTTATAAAATCGACCACCGCTGTAAATGGTTTACCATCAATGAGATATACCTCTTTGGCCACGTTAAACATATCTTTAATCCTTTAATTTTAGTGACCAGCCCATTCTGCGAAGGTCTTGAGTTATGGCGACCACAGCAGACACACTCCAAGGACGGAGATTGCTCCAGTCGAAGTCGGAGTTGACATTGATCTGATAATCCGTAACCTTGAATTTCTTTGCAAGCTTAGTGAGGAATCTGGGAACGTCCAATGGGTATTCACCAGGATGGGCATCACACACTTTCGGCATCACTTTCGTAACGTGGGCGATGGTCTTGGAGAATCTGTCACCACAGACTCTGATTATACCGCCACTCATACACGGAATTGAGAAACCATCCAATCTAACACCATTCTCTTCTTCCAGAAAATGCAGGTTGATTGTCTCATAATCCTCATGGTCTCCGATTTGTATATGCCATTTCTTTTGTGCTACTTGGATCAATACGATCATGCGACTCATAATCTTCTCCTTTATAGGTTCGTTCAATCATTTCCAGGATTTCAAAGCACTCTTCCCTAATCGATTTCATGTCATTTAACCTCGATTTGTTCAACGATGAAGGTGTGGTCGCAAATCGGAAAATTAGAATTCATTTCATACTGAATGGAAGAACCGTCTTCATCTAGGCATTGAAAAATACGAAAGATTCCAAAAGGTACATTAGGTGCAACCATCCTATCATATTTTGCGGCATACGCATAAATGACGCTTTGCACCTTATCCACACTGTCAACATATACTGTCGGCATCACACCACTTTTGATCTTGTAAATGTAATTTGGGAATTTTTTAGCCATGTCTTGCTCCTTTAAGTTGCTGGTTAGTGTGTCTGATCTCTTAAATAAAGAGTCTCATTACCAAATCATCCATACAAGTGGTAATTGAAGAAATCGTACCTTTAGGAAATAGAAACTCATTTCTTCCTGGATTTCTTAGCCTGCTTCCGTTTCGCTTTACGTTTCCTACGCTCAGCGGGTGGGATGCCTGGTTTAAGTTCACGTGACTTTTTTCTATGGGGATAGTTGTTAGTTGCTGACTCAGCCATAGCCACTAACAATGCCAACTCACTTATCTTGATAGGCATGGTTCATTACTCCTTTGGAAATAGGAAACTCATTTATTCTTGCTCCTATTTCAGTTCAAGATCGAAAGCTTTCTTGGCGCGTCGGCAGCCTCGAATAAAATCCTTAAGCCGCGTCTTGCGCACAACCTCAGCACCTTCGTAAAGATAACGAATAACCAGCTTGTCGCCAGCACGAGAAATAATTTTAGCCTGGTGAGCTTCCCATGCATCCTCAGTATAGAACCAATGAACTGTATCTGCATGGTAGATGTCTCGCTTACCCATTACTTTTTCTCCCTTTTGTTGTCATGATCTTTGGCGAATGCCAACACTATAATTAGGAGATAGAAACCCATCAACCCAATACCTACTGATGAAATGAAATCCCATGCCATGATCTTGCTCCTAGTTAGTGAATGGTGAATGGTGAGCTAAATGTGAGGATAACGAAGTAACGACCATAGAATTGGGCATGTTCGACGTGCTCAACACCATCAAATAATTCAAGTAGTGCCTCTTCGATCTGGCTGTCCATGAAATCATCCTCTCTTTCAACCATTACAACTATGGTTATATCATATTTGTAATAAATGAATTGAGCGATTAGAACTTCCTCGCCATTAGCATCTTTCAGATATAAGCTTTCCCACTTTTCCTCTACCATGTCTTGCTCCTTTGAATTGCTGGTTAATTGCGCTGATCGACTAAATAAAGAATCTCATGACCAGCATTGCCAAGCAAGATAAATCAATTGGTCATTGAAGAAATAGTACCTAGGGAAGTTGGGAGCAGGGAGGGAGTTCCCTGGCACCGAAGTAGGGCATAGGAAATGGGAGCTGGCGATCAGCTCCCATTCTCTTTAGTTGCGGTTATTGAATGAGTAGCGAGCGTAACACCAGGCGTCTCGCTTGGGCAACTCTGCCTCAATTTGATCCTGTGTTAAATCCTGCTCTATAAACATGAGGATTTTGAAAGCTGCATTGATACTGATGTGGTAGTCATGTACCATTGTGCGCCACATGTCGATGGTATTAGCCTTTTTCATGATATTACTCCTTTGTCTTGCTGGTTAGTCTTCGATGTACAGACTTTGTCCCATTATGAACCACGAGTGATCTTTCAGTTCCTCGAAAGTCACAGTGTTCATAAAACAGAATTCCTCTGTGCTGTTAAATCCCATACACTTTACTGCCAGCTCGAAGATTTCAATTGTCGGTGTCCTTACATGAGGATCACCCTTTGCATTGACCTCAATTGACTCCAGGAACTCTTGAATCTCGTCCTCATCCATCTCCTCAAATTTTTTCATGATCCTACTCCTCTGTCTTGCTGGTTAATGTTGCTTTTCTCTATGATTCAGTATCTCATGGCAAGCAATGGTTTGCTAGCTGGGAATATAAATACATAGCCATGGGAAGTGTCGAGTAGTGAGGCAAATCCCTGGTTCAGAGACAGACAAAAACAAGCTGCCCGACTTGTTAGCCGAGCAGCTCATGAATACCTACACAATGCGATCTGTGTTTGTGAACGTGAAATCAATGGCATCGACTATGGCATTGTAGATACGTTGCTTGGAAAAACGATGAGAGATGGCGAGATTAGCGGCACTCACAATTTCTTTCGTGAACACTTCCTCATCGACGGCGATTGCTTCGGCAAGTATGATCATTCGGCACAATTCATAGACAGTTGCCTTGTATGTTGCCGACTCTTTAGTGAACTGCTCAATCAGAAAATCCCTCAATTGTTTGTCTGGCTCATCATTGATTTCCTGATGGGTTCTGTTTTTGAATCTATGTTGTTGCGTGGCTAGTTCCGTTAGGGCATTGATCATTTTTTGCATGGCTAACTCCTCATGGGATTTGCTGATGAGAACAATTTCTCATGATTTATTATCTCTTGGCACAGCATGGTATACAAGCTGGGAATATAAATACATAGCCATGGCAAGGAACTGGTCAACAAAAAGATCTGAGCAACCAGGGACATCTCTGGTAAACAAGTAAAGAGGCTACCTCTCTTGTAAACATGGCTGTTTTCTATGCTTACACTGATATTCAAAAGCTGTCCAAGTCAAGCACAACGCAAGGACCGAAGCGAAAATACGTGGTTATTTAGGATCATTGTGATCTGAGCGAGAATGAGAACGAGGCAGCCTCAGACATCCCTGGCAGGAAATAGAAAAAGAAACCTGCCCAATGATCTGAGCAGGTTCCCAACAAATCTAGTTGTAAGCTTTCTCGGCTCGCCGCTTCATTGCCTTAGCAGTATCAGAAGCATCCTGCTTGTCGTCGGTGAAGTAATCGGCGTCCGGCTGGTATTCGCCATCGACATACAACTTAACCACATATTCTTGATACTCGGGATTAGCAACTGTCTTTACCTTGATGTCTGCCATGATTTGCTCCTTTGAATTGCTGATGAGAACAATTTCTCATGATTTATTATCTCTTGGCACAGCATGGAATACAAGCAGGCATTTAAAATATGTAGCCATGGCAAGGAACTGGTCAACATATACAGAAACAACCAGGTATTAAATAGGAAACAACCTGGTGCTAAAAACTTGGCAACAATATGCCGCCAATATAAATCCATCGGTGCCACCAATATCAAAACCGTTGCCAAGGATTGCTGCCATCAGATTCCTTAAATGTTGGCAAAAACAGAACAAAAGAAGTAACAATCGCTGCCAACCTGCCTCGAGTTGTCAACCTATTAAAACTAGTTAGTAGTAGAGATAGGCTCAGCAATTAGGTTATCAATAGGAAATAGGGAATAGGGAATAGGGAATAGTAAGGCAGGAAATAGGAAGCAGGAAATAGGAAACTTAAGGTAGGAGTTGGCAGGAGTTGGCAGGAGTTGGCAGGTGGAAACTTTAGGTGGAAACTGGTAGTGGAAGTTGGTAGTGGAAGTTGGTAGTGGAAGTTGGTAGTGGAAGTTGGTAGTGGAAGTTGGTAGTGGAAGTTGGTAGTGGAAGTTGGTAGTGGAAGTTGGGCAGCACCTTACCTCCACCGCAAGTAAGTAACACCACCCCACATAGGGCACACCAGGGATTTCCCTGCTCACAACAAGGAAATAGGAAATCAAAATTAAGTTTTGGCCAGGTAAATCCCTGGTAATAGTAGGATATAAGCAAAGAGGTGTCACTGTCTCTGCCATGCGTTATCAGCAAACTCTTACTCTGCTATGCATTGTTGAGCCGCGTAGCGTACAGAGCAAGGCAGACAGCTAGAATGCAAGGTATTTATGTGATTTAAACTGAATATCGATCAGAAACAAATGATGTTGCATCCTGGCATTGTATAATTTTAACCTGGGTAAAACTAGGAGAGTGAATATCAGCTAGTTGGGATCGATGTGTTTCACAAGAGGTTTTTTTAGTGGCGCTAAACATATGGCCAGGTAAATCCCTGGCCATAGCAAAGGCAGAGGAAAACCTACTCATTTCAATAGAAACAAGTAGGCTTTCCCTAACCGATTACTTCAATTCAAACTTGAAGTAAACCAGGCGACCCTCTTTCTTCTCCAAATACTTAACCGTGTTGCTGAACTTCTTTTTTAGGTGGCTTATATGGGAGCGGATGCGAGACCGCTTCACTTCCGTTGTGCCACATTTTGCCAACATCAAGGGCAGATTCATCATTCTGACCAACTCAAGCTCGGTTCTGAACTCGGTCAGCAAAACCTCTATGTTGTAGCAGGATGACCCTTGATTGATGCTGTTGGTGAAGATCGAGGTAACCTCATATGCTGAGGCTCGCCGACGAGCGCAAATTTCCTTGTGACTGAGTAGGATCTGGTCAAGAAAATTGTTTTCCTCGATTGCTACCTCATGAGCCGCCTCGATGTAGGGACCCGACAGCTCTGTGCCAAGTTTGACCATCTTTGCGATCCTTGCTTTTGCCGCTTTCATAGCCTTCTTTTCGATTGCATTCATGTTGGACTCCTTGCTGGTTATTGTTGCTGGTTATTGTTGCTCTCACCTACAACTTCATTATCTCATGGCACAGCATGGTATACTAGCAGGGAATTAAAAAACATTACCATGGAGCAGGCATGGATGTGAGTAGGAATAGGTTTGGGCACGTCAAGGTTCTTAGTAGGAATAGGCTTGGACACGGCAAGGTTCTTAGTAGGAATAGGTTCGGTGATCATTGCACAGAGCCAGGTAAATCCCTGGCGTATATTATGATCTGCATGTTCAGCTATGTGGCAGTAGGCAAGGAACTGGTTCGGTAGGCAGGAGAAGGCATGGAACTGGTTCAGTAGGGCGGTAAGTAGGCATGGAAGTGGTTTGGCAAGGGTGGAGCAGGGATGGAAGTGGTTTGGCAAGGGTGGAGTAGGGATGGAAGTGGTTTGGCAAGGGTGGAGTAGGAGGAGGAGGAGGATTATCTCAAGTAGTGCGCTGCATGTCAATTATCTGACATGCAGCACATTTGATTGCGCGCTGTTATCTTGTAAGTACAGAGACGACAGCGAGCACGAATCCAATTAACATAATTACTTCAAACATGACTTATTCTCTCTTTAAGTCGTTAAAAATGCTGCGCAGTCATTTGACTGCGCAGCGTTCAATTATTAACGTTGTCGCGTCTCAGCATAGCGAGCATTTCGCATGCTCGATTCACGCGACTCAGCGCGCTCATAAAAATGATTTAGTTCTGCTGCTACTTCTGCATAACAAACAGTTTTGTCATTGCGTGTTGCATCACTAATGCAATGCGACAGCATGATATTAAAATTCAGTTCTTCTGCTACAGCATGCTGTTTAAGCAGATTGTCGACTTTTTGATCAAATGATTGTTTCATGATTAATACTCTCTCTTTTTTCAAGTTGTTAAAAATGCTGCATGTCAATGACTTGACATGCAGCGCGTGAACTATTTCAGTTCGAACTTGAATAGCACTTTGTTCGTTTCGATTTTCTCGATGTAACGAACAGTGTTTGCAAACTTCTTTTTGAGATGTGATATGTGACTTCTAACACGTGAGCGCTTGACTTCTACAGTCTTGCAAGTGTTTAGCATCTTTGCTGAATTCATGAGTTTGTAAAGTTCGTTTTCAGTGTGAAAATCGTTAAGCAAGCACTCGATTTGATAACACTGACTTGTTTCGTTTATGCTGTTCGTAAAAATGCTTGTTACACTGTAAGCACTTGCGCGACGCATCGCACAAACTTCTTTGTGCGACAATAGCGCTTGAATGTACGCTTTGTTGTTCTCGAACGCTTCTAGTATCGCTTGCTGATAATATTCTTCTGCGATACTTTTTGCTAGCATATACTGCTTTGTATCAACTGCTTTAGTCTGTTTCGTGTTTGCTTTTTTTGCTGTTGAGATAATCTTTTTCATGATTGCATCTCTCTTTTATCGATTGAAGTCATAATTGACTTAATACAAATATACGCTGATTTGTTGACTTTGCAAGCACTTTGCAAGCTTTTTTCGATAATCGTGTTTTGCGTCATTTCTAAGCATATTAAAAACGCTAGTCTAATGACGAGACTCACTATCGATTAAAACAGCTTATATCATGTGTTTTGTTCGATTAATCGCTATTTTATAAGCATATCTAAGACAACGTTTAATGCTGTCAGATTGTTTGATCATTTTATGCTTAAACGCTTTGACACTTCAACGTTTAATGCTGTCAGATTGTTTGATCATTTTATGCTTAAACGCTTTGACACTTATTAGAACGCTGTTTTATTTATACGTATCTGAAAAGTTCAATGATTTCAGCTAGTTAGCCCCCCTCGTTCTATCTGAAAAGAATTTTCGCGTCACGAGCGACAGGGTACTGACCACACTTTTTTCCAGAAATATGGTGCAAAAACATCCTGGTCACAGCCCTACCGTACAAACCAAGGAGATGACATCGCGTACTTTTTCCCAGAAATACAGCCCTACCGTACATTTTTTCCAGATACCTACCCCAATCACCTTACGCGAAAACACGAAAAATAACGTGTTTTCCGCTAGGATCGGCCCAAAAACGCCAAAATCGAATGTATTTATGTTGCGGTAAAACAAAAACGAGTATATCTTCAGTGGTGGAGATGAGAAGAGATGAGAAGAGATGAGAACAGAACAAAATCTGCTGCCAAATGAGGAGCTCCTACCATGCGCCCTGAAAGTAAAAGCAAAAACGATAACACGAAAGTGATACCTATAGACATAAACAGCAACAGTATGGTGAAAGGTGAAATTCGTGAGGGTTTAAACCTCGTGAGCTGGGATGCCATACAGAAATGCAATAAGGAAATCTGCCCCATAGGAGATGAATGCCTTGTTGCGCCTGTACTCGCTAACCGTCCGTGTGCCGTACAAACCCAATATTTGCAGAGCTTTATTGACACAGTATTCCTAACCTATCGCGGACTAGATGAGTCTGATGCGTATAAGGTAGGGATGCACCTGGTACCTATGTACTCCTCACTGTGCCGCTTAAAGATTTTAGAGAAGTCTTTAGAGAATGTCGGGTACTTTGATCGGCACGGTAATCCTGCGATACATCCTATTTATAAGGAGATTCGAGATACCATGAAAACAATATCCTTGTTGTGGAAGGATATTGGCATCAAAGGTGGGCCTGTAGGATTTAATGATGGCACAATAGCTCCTGGTCAAGCTAATCGAGGTTTCGGTGATCCTACCCACTATGATGCAATATCACGTGGTGCCGATAATAAAAAGAATGTGACGAGGTGAGCCATGCATGACGTAATATTGACCGAACTTGAGGACGCTATGTTAGAGCTTGACAGCAAATTATGTGATTTACAGGTTAAGGAAGAAGTGATGCCGTTGGTGCCAACCGAATGTTGTGTATTTGTAGCATCCACGTATCCAAAATTTAGAGCCAACAAGCACCTTGACCATTGCCCGCTTTATAAGGAGGATGTATGAGCATACCTGATTTGAGGAAAGCCGCATGTTGTGCGTATTGCCACAACTACACAGTATTGTTTAGCCAATGCCTCAAGTATAGCAAGAAGGTTGATATGCTTGAGGTCTGTGCCAAGTTCATATGCCAAGACGAAGTTGAAGGCGTATCGACATAATGGCAACTCTAGTCAAAAGGCGCAGAACGCCAATTCCTGAGGACAACATTGCCGTCGATGAAGTTCTGCCTTCTGATCTTGTGGCAGATGAATTGGCAGACGAACCTGAAGAACCTGAGATATACAATCCTGACGATTTTGATCCTGACAAATTACCTCCATACGAAATATATGAGCCGATGGACTATCGTGATGGTCCTGAAGGTTTTATCACTTGGGCAGAGGAGAATGTGTGGGTACCAATCTATCCTGACGGTAGTGATATTGCGGTCTGGACATCCTTAGGCGCACTAGACAAAGGTATTCATCCTAAGTCAGGCAAGTCCTACAACTATATCTGGGAGATGCAGAAGATTGAATGCAGGAAATGTCTTAGGATGGTGCAGGGTCGGTTCATCTATCGCCTGATCATCTTGTCGTGGATGCGTGGTGAAGGTAAGTCACTGCTTGCCGTCCTTATTCAGTTGTGGAAGTTCTTTAATTGGCCCAAGCAACAGATCGTCTTGGGCGCAAACAGTAAAGACCAGGTTAAGTTTGTTCATTATGAGGTCATGAAGGACATCATCAAGAACTCACCGAAACTATATAACATTATCGGTGAGCGAAACATCCAGGAGAAGGAAATTCGCTTGCGAGATTCTTTTGGTCACGTCACCTCAGTCCTTAAACCACTATCGTCATTTTCAGGCATCGTTTCCAACATCACAGGCTATACATTCTCCGAAATGTTCGATATGAAGAATCCTAAGTTCTTCACCCAGCTCGATGGTTCGATGCGTAACGTGCCGAACGCTATGGGCGTCATTGACTCGACCGTATCGCCCAAAACCCATGTGCTTTACAAGATGTATCTGGCATTTACGCAGAAAACCACCAAAACTCTCTTCTTTTCATATCGCTGTTCCAAAGATGCCGAAATTAAGGATTATTGGAACCCGAACATGGACCAGCAACAGCTGGATGATTATCGTGCCAAGTTTCCTCTAGGTGATTTTGAAAAATACTTCATGAACATCTGGAGCTCCAATGCTGAGAAGGTGTTTACTAGTGACATGCTGGAATGTATGGGCGTTTTAGGTGTTGATGGTCACTTGTCTCCAGGTCCTGTGCTCCTTGAGTTGATGGCGAAGAAGATCAAGATCAAGGATTCCATCGATGACATGATGGCGAAAGGCGCTCCACATTCTTTTGAGTATGAGATTGGTGAAATCCGCAAGATTGACCTTTCTCTTTGGAAGATCAAAGATGTTTATCAGCTCAAAGACTCTTTCGGACAAGCTAGACCTGCTACTATGGAGGAATTGACAGTTTTAGGAGATCTTTATGACACGAATTGGGCCATCCTCGCAGGGATTGACCGCGCTGATCCACTAAAAACGGACCGTACCGCTGCTAGAACAATCGTGACTATTGTTGCAAAGGGACTGCCTGGCAGTAAATCTAACCTGAAAATGGCTGATGATGGTAATCCTCAGTACATATATGTGGCTCTGGAAATAGCACATATCGGTGACAGTCTGTTAGAGGGCATTAAACACACGATTTTAGAGGCTCATGAAACCTATGATGGTGTTGATGCTATCTGTGGAGAGCGTTGGGGCATCTGGGACATGGCACCCTGGTGTGAAGAACATGAGATATCCTTTGAACCAATACATCCTTCATACGATAAACAGAAAGCTGCCTTCTCTGAGATGCATGGTGCAATCAGCACTTGTCGGTTTAAGTGCGCACCTCTCGCGGTTTGGGGAAGTTCAGAAGAGGACATACTTAAGGAGGAAGCCGCAATTTTCTTTCATGATGAAGATAAGCGTTGGTTTGGTTCTCCTGAGAAGAGCGAAAAGTATGGTGTGCAGGATGATGCCATGTTTTCTACGGCATGGGCAATGTTTGGTGGCAGAGATATACGTGTTGATCAATTTAAGGAACGAGGCAATGATTCTTACTTCGGTTCCATGATTCGTAACCGAAGTCTTTTAACGACTGCATAAGATGATATGTTTTTTCAAACGGATGTAGGGAGGCAGCATCCTTCGAAGCGCCTCAATGCTTTAATTGTTGCATTGTTGTGTTATTCATAACTTCTTGCAATTAGCCAGAGACTACTATATTTTAACTGATGGAAAAGGGGTAACTATGATGGAAGAAAATTTGAACATGACGATGGCGGCTACTGCTCTTGCAAAACTGTCAGATGATGAACTTGCGTCCATCCAGTTTACAATGCCCTGGCAGCTAGATGAACAAGACTCAGGTGTTTCAGACAGTATGGCTGATGGTGACTTCAAACTCAAAGGTGGTGTTGGTCGCGAAAATCTCCAGCTTGCATGTTGGGATAAGTTCAATAAGAATCCCCAGGTAAGTACAGCAGTAAAGGGTCAAGTCGGGCGTTTAGCTGGATACGGTTTTGAGGTGTCTAGTGAAATTCCTGATATACAGGATGTGTTGGAGGAACTTGATCAAGATCCACGCAATAGACTCTACACCTTCTGGCCGAAGTACGTGGCTCGCTCCGTTATAGAGGGCGAGTTATTCCTTTGCCTGACGATACATACATCTGGATTTGTTGAGGTCGACTTTATTGATCCTAGTCACGTTGGTGGCGGAGGGGAAGATGGAGTTATTTACCATCCCAATAAAGCAACCATGCCTCTGTTTTATTTCGTCCAGACTGAGAATCCTAATGGCGGCGAAAAGGATAAAGTTCTGATTCCTTCTATCTTCATTGCGAGATATCCTGAATTAGTCGCTGTTGCAGCCAAGCAAGATGGATTCAGTCATGCAGCACTAGCTGGTTCGAAGGGTCAAGGCAGCAAGTATAAAAATCTTGGAGGTTTCAAGCGGTTCATTGTTTCTTGGGATAAGGGCTTCATGACCAAGCGTAATGTGTCCTATCTGAGAACCATCTTAGAATGGTTGAACCACTATGAAAACCTCAAGAAGTATGAAATCGATCACAAGAAGTCAGCAGGTTCTTACCTGTGGATAGTTACAATGTCCGATGCAAGAGCATTTCGGTCTTGGTTGTCATTATCAGAGGCAGAAAGAGCTAAGACAGGTATTATGGCTAAAAAGACTCCTGGTGGTACTTTGATCATGCCTCCAGGTATGACCATTGAATGTAAGAACCCATCTTTGCCAACAATCTCTGAGTCCGATACAGATATATTCCATATGATCACTTCAGGTCTTAACGAACCAGAAGACGTGACTTCTGGTCAGTCTAAAGGCACGTTCGCTTCAGTTAAAGCGACACGTGGACCAATGGCAGATCGTATCTCTGATGAGGTTTCCGCTTTTGAAAAATTCCTGCGTTACGACTTTTATGGTAGTGTTTTTTTCCTGAGAAGCTCTGTCAGTAATTTTGCCACACAATTCAGCCAGAAGGTCGCCGTAGATTTTAAAGATCAGGAGCCTGTTTTCAAGAAAGTGCAGAAGCGCCCTGAACAGTTAATCATTATCAGCTTCCCAACTTCGGAGATGAATGATGCTGAAGGTGTTGCAAGAGCCTACCTTGGAGTCAAGCATGGATCCACGAATGAGACGCTCGGAATACCCAATGAAGTCATCGCACAGAAAATGGGATTCGCCAATTACCGCCGTCTGCGTCTGAAGCATGCCACTGAAGCCGAGAATTATCCAGCACTTGCTCTGTCAGTTGATCAAGCCGCAATAGAAGGCAAAGCAGAAAGTGTTGCTGATAAGAATCCTGACGCTAAACCAGTAAACAAACCTGCTACCAAGCCAGTATTGAAGAAACGCACAAAAAAAGAATAGAAACATAAATTGTTGTTTCTCATTTCCCTTGATTTAATTCCGTCCCAGTGTTAGTAGTGATTAACTGCTGGGCTGACTAAGGAGCTTTCCGTGAAAAAAACAGAGATCATAAAAGGCACATCGCTACGCTTCTCCGATCCAAACTGCTCTGCTACCATTCAGTTTTCTGAAGGCGAAAACAAAGAGCCTCAGCTCGTAATGACCGCCTATTCAGGTGGTATTATTCCTGATCATTGGTATTGGGGCGATCTTGCCATCGATCTTGAAGGCTTGAAAATTCCCACAAACAAAACTCCTATTCTTGAAGACCATTCCACATCCATGAAGATCGGTTTCGCTACCAAGTGGAGCAAAGAGGACAATCAACTGTCTGTGGCTGCCGCGACGTTTGTAGACTCTCCTGAAAGTTTGAAATTCCGTGAACTCTCTGGTCAAGGTTTTCCTTACGAAGCATCTATATATGCGAGACCATCAAAAATCCAACGACTTGCCGAAGATGAAGTTGCGACAGTAAACGGGTTTGAGATGAAGGGTCCAGGTACTATATGGCGCAAGTGTACGCTGAAGGAAGCTTCGGTCTGTACTTTCGGGTATGATAGTAATACAAGGTCGGCTGCAATGGCTGATGAAGGTGCAGAAGATATTCAGGTTGAAACCGAGAGTAATAATAACCCCCCAGAGGAGGAAACAAAAGGTATGAAAAAGGAACAGTTCAAGAAGGAGCACGAAGGCGAGTATAATGCCATCGTCGATGAGGTCACGACCGCTGTCACGACTCAGGTTACCACTGATGTCACGGCTGCTTTTGCGGACGAGAAAAAGACACTTGAAACCAAACTCGCTGAAGCTGTTGAGGCGAACACCAAGCTGACTGATGAGAATACCGCTTCCGAAAAGCGCCTTCTCAAGTTGGAGCAAGCTGATCAGGCCCGTGCATTGTCTGATCTGAAAGCAACTGCATCCAACACATTCTCAGCCAAGTTCAAGGAAGCTGGTCTTCCCGAGCGCTTGTTTGCGAAAATTCAACGTCTGGTCGATCATGAGCAATTCATTGCTGATGGTGTCCTTGATATGGTCAAGTTCAATGAAGCCATTGATGCTGAACTCGCTGAATGGGCTCCGGAAGATGCTGATTCTGTTCAAGGTTTCAGTACTGGTCGTCCTCCTGCTGATGATGACAAAACCAATGGTGAGAGTGATGCAGCGGCAACTCGTATGCTTAGTCACCTGGGACAAACTGCTAAGTAATTATTCGGTGTTTAACCGACAACTCGTAAGTTAAAGGAGAAAATTTCAATGAAAGAACTAGGTGGAAGCATTCCTCACATGGTGCGTAACGGCGAAGGTCCAGGCTACAAGCGTCTGTACTATTCCCGCCGTGAGCAAGCTTTGATTAAGGACAAAACAATCGCTCCTGGTTATGGTGTACTGAGAGCTGGTACTATCATGGCACAGAATATCTCTGCTGCAGGAAACACGGGCCTGATGGTTCCTTACGTTCCCGTTTTCGGTAACGTGGTTTTCGGCTCTGATTCTGCTGTTGGTTCCGCACCAATGTTGGCTAACGGTNCAACTGGTTTCCTGTATGTCAGCAATGCAGATGCCCTCAAGTTTGTTGTTGGTGATGACGTTTATTACCAGAACACTGCCGGCGATGGTCTTGTTGATTGCGGTACTATTACTGCGATCACAGAAGGTCCGCTGTATGCCACTATCGCTTGTGGTGCTTACACCGCAACTAACGCAACTGTCGCTAAGGGCGGTTATGTGTTTGTTAAGGCTGGCGCGGCTCCGTTCTCTGTTGCAAAATATATCCTCGACAAAGATGTAGACACTGGTACTGGTGCTAATGCACAAGGTGCTCTTGCTCCTGTCGTCCTCTCCAACTGCATTTTGTATAAGGCTTCTCTGATCAACGCGACTGCTGAGGCACTGACTGCTCTCGGTGGTATCGAAGATGGCCCGCACATTATTTTCAAATAACCGATCTTAACAGATCATAAATTCCTTTAAAGGAGGAAAAGAATGAAAGGCATCCAAGGTATCCCCGCGTTGCAGTTGGTAACACTTAATAAGCTGATCAGTCAGCTTGATAAGGTTCCTACCAACTTCTTCTCCAACATGTTTGCTTCCGTCCAGTATCCATCGGATACGATTCGATGGGAGCTTGAGTACACATCGGGCGGCATGACCCCGTTTGTTGCTCCTGGTTCTGTTGCCCCAACTGTCGGCCTTGATGGCGTCAGCAACGCAGAGGCCCGCGCGGCCTACTGGAAAGAAAAAATGTACTTTGACGAGGAGTTTTTGAACAACCTTCGTCAGCCTGGTACTACTTCTACATACGCCACTGCCGAGCGCAAGCTCGCCAAAGGTGTCAAGAAGCTTCAGTATCGTTGTGAACGTCGCCGTGAGTGGATGGTCAGCCAGATGATCACCCAGGGCACCATTTCTTACCAGACTAACGGTGGCGCTAAGTTCACCGTCAGTTACGGCATCCCTACTTCTCACACCGAAACCCTCTCAGCTACACGCAAGTGGACTGATGGTGCAACCCGCAATCCCGTCGAGGACATCTTTGATGCTAAAACTGTCCTCTCCACTGATGCCGGTGTTGTGCCTGAATATGCCATTCTGAACAGCGAGCTTTTGAAGGTGCTGATTCTTGATGACAAGATTCAGGCACTTCTTTCAAAGTCAGCATTCGGCAACGGTGACCTGTTTTCAAACCCAAGCCACGTTCTTGCCACCCTGCTGGGCGTCGGCAAGCTCACCGTGTATGACGAGCTTTACGAGATTCAGGCACAACTCCTCACCACCCCGTCGAGCACCACGATTTATCTGGACGATGTTTCCGACTTCGTTGTTGGTGAAACTTTGCGCTTTATCAACACCATGCTTTATGGTGTCTGGGAAGACGAGGTCATCAATGCCGTCGATGTTAATGCTGGGACGGTCACTCTTGATGCTCAGCCTACTACCATTTTCGTCGGCGGTCGCGACAAGGTTCAGATGCGTAAGAAGTTCATTGCTGACAATGAATTTCATCTCATCGCTTCCAAATCAGGTGGCGAGCCTATTGCTGAATTTATGGAAGCGCCTTATGGCATCGATCGGCGTCATGGTTTCTACGCTGACACCGAGCTTGAATGGGACCCGGAAGGTATTTGGTTGCGTGTTCAGGACAAAGGTCTGCCTGTTCTGTATCATCCCGATACCACGTTCAAGATGATCGTTGGCTAATTCATCATATGGGGCGGACTCAGTCCGCCCCATATTCAGTGCAATCCTTATGAGGAGTTTACCATGAAACTACGACTGAAAACAAATGTGAAATTCGGCAGCAACCATCGACTCGATAAAGGGACTGAAGTGGAGTCCGATGAAAACGGTTCTTTCCCTGACTATGTGAATGATAACCGTTCCTTGTTTGAAGAAGTTGCAGGCAGTACGCCCGCTAAAGAAGCATCGGCAAGCCCCAGCGGTATCGTCAACGTTCCCGCTAAGCCCGAATCTTCCAAGAAAGATATGCCTGTCGTGAAACCGAAGGCTGAACAATCTACCACGACAGAAAAGGTTAATCCCGTTAATCCCGTTAAACCAGCTGCAAAAGCAAAGCCGGCAAAGAAGATTGTCAAAAGGAATAAGGCGTAACTTATGGCCACCGCTGATGACGTAATTGATTTGGTTAAAATCCAGCTTTCTTCATCGTCTGAACTCATCACAGTTGAGGGCTATGCCTCTGCGGTAGCAACGGCTGCATCTGAGTTAGGTTGGTTATTGCCTAACTCAGAAGCAACTCAAACAATGTGGCTCGCTAAAAGGACACTACGACATTGTGTATTCATTTTGTGGGTAGCTTCTGCCCAAAAATTCAAATACAAGCAGGTTAACCTTCAACAGCGGTTTGAGCATTACGGCAAGTTGCTTGAAGTCATGGACGGTGAGTACGCCACTGCCCTTGAAGAGAACCAACAGTTATTTACGGGCATTGCTGCATATAAACAATTTGGGGCAGCGGTAGGGCCAGGTTTTAGCTATGACGTTATAGGCAGAGACACGACTTACGATGTTTCTAGTTACATAAACTCAGGAGATTAGGATGCCGGGCATTGGTCTCGACATAGCAGAGGTTATCAATGAATTGGGCGTGACAGCCACAATTTTTCGTAGTCCTACCAATCTGACTGAGAAGATTGTTTATGAGGTGAATGAGTTGTCGGCGAATGCTTTCCTTAGGGAGAATATGCTGAACTGCTCTTTCCAATACCAAACTGTTATTGTCACTGGCGACATTATCCAATTTCATTCTCAAAAGTATTTGGTAATCAACACTACTGCCGATGATTTTGAGGATGCGATCACTGAATATGCTGGTGTTTTGTATAAATGCAATCTTCCTATTGGTGCATTGTTATTGACACCTACCACATCAGTAGACCCTATCACTTTTGCTACGACTCAAGGCTGGTCAATCAGAAAATCCAATGTTGATGGATTACTGACGCAGGATAAAAGAAGTTCTGAGGTAGACAGAGATACCTCCACTGGTAAAGTTCTGACATTCGCTTTGGAATGTTTTGTACCTTCTCGTTATGGTGCAGAGGTAGGTGACAGGCTTTATTTAACCGCAACCACGTACTATCGTGTGCAGGACATTGAAAAGTACAGATTACCGAATACTGATGTTCTGTATGTGGTGAAAGACGATAGATTGGTTTATACACCATGACTCTTGAAGGGTTTGTTAGTTGTGAAAAATGCGGCAAGCGATTAATCGAAAGAAAGTCAGATGGTATGTGGGTCTTTGCTTTCGGTAAAACGTCGAAGCCAAATCAGTCAGCGGTAGAAATGTTCATTTATGGATGCATTAAATTAAAGTGCATCCGTAAGTCTTGTGGGCATTGGAACTTGTTGAATCATTTTTGAGGTTTGTGATGGGTCTTAATTTCACAAAACAGTTCAACGAAGCAATAGAGACTTTTTGTCTTACGACAATTCCTCGGGAATATACTCGCCGCCAAATTGAAACAATGATGTATCTGCGTAGACGGCTTATTTATCATACACCCACTAAAGGTACACCAATGGCGTCATACGCCACAGGTCATGCCAGAGCTAACTGGCAAGTCTCTAAGAACAGGCCCAATAATCGCATAAGAGGTTCTCGGGAAAATCCTGCAAAAATCCTCACTGAACAATTAGTTAGGACAACAATAAGTTCAGGTAAAAATTTCGGTCAAGGTACTAAGATTAAGGGTTTTGGAAATAATGGCGCTTATGAGCGGTACTATATTTTCAATAATGTTCATTATGTCAAGTTTTTAGAGGACGGTAGATATGATTCTACACCACTAGGTATTTTTAGAATATCAGTACAAGAGACATTCCTTCACTTTGCAAGTGGAGTAGGTAATCCGTTTACTGCTGTTACTGATTTGAGCAATATTACCAATGCAACGGGGCCATTATAATGTCTAGTACCTCAATATACCAGGAACTCAGAACCAAATATTTAACTGGTGTGAGTGTACCTACTGAATTTCCAAATGAGGGATTCACTAGACCATCACCTGCTTCTATATGGGCACGATTTACCATCATTGAAGGCATGACTAAACAGATGGATATTGGCTCTCCAGTAAAAACATTTAGAACGGTCGGTCTACTTGTTATTCAATTATTTGCACCTCTAGATGCTGGTACTATTGGTGTTTTGAGTGAAGCTGATTCAGTTGCTGCTTTATATAGAAATTGGAGTGGTCAAACGATAGTATGTAGGGCGCCCACAGTAGAAAATATAGGTAATGATAATTTCGGATGGTACCAAGTAAATATCGTGGTGCCTTTCCATACAGACGAACTTCATTGAGAGGAGTAAATTATGTCAAAGAATGAAAGTAAATCAAGTGCTGGCAGCAAGCCAGAAAGTCAAATTGTTAAAGATGTAATTCCCGTGACAAAACCTAAACTGAAGTGTATATTCGTTTCAGATGGTGTCTACAAATATGTAGATAAAGACGGTAAGGATATCACTTAACATTGTATAGATGTTAAACACGTTCACAAAGGAGATAAATTATGTCGCCCACCGTAGGTTATTCTGCCGCACTAGACACCAATGATCTAGTGATGTCCATCGTCCCCGAAGCCACTTGGGGAGTCACCCCTGCCACTCCTTCTTTCAAGTCTCTCCGACTTGATGGTGAAGGTTTCAGTGGTAGCAAGACACGCGCCCGTCCAAATGAGATCAACCCCTCTGGTCAGGCTTCTGCTGCCGTTACCACGAAAGAAGAATCTACTGGCTCTCTCAACTTCTCAGTTTCTGCCAGTGAAACGTCCAATCTTCTGCTTGCTTCTGCTCTGAACGGCGCATTCACGCCCCCTGTTGATTATTCAGGGGATGATGTTGCTATCTCCGCCGCATCTGGTACTACCTGCACATTGACTGCGGCTGGTGGCTCATTCTTGACTACGAATCAAGTCATACCTGGACAGTTCTTGAAAGTGTTTGCAGATGGTTCTGGTTCGGCCAACGGTAGCTTTATCGGCAGAGTTGTGACTGTTTCAGCCACAGATATCACTTTTGATTGTTGCTCTAAAACCATGATCACTGTTCTTCTTGCTGCAATGGGAACTACCACGATCAAGGGTTCTTGTCTGCGTAACGGCACCACCTTCAATAGCTTCACTGTCGAAAAGAAAATGTCGGCTACTCTTTATCTGCGGTATGCTGGTTCTTTCCCAACTGAAGGTTCTCTTGAAGTCGGTGTTGGTGATTTCTTGAAGGGCTCCATGAGCTTTATCAACAAGGCAGAAGTTGCTGCTATAGTTGGCATCTCTGGTGCTACTTATGCCGCTGCAACCGTCGGTACTGTCATTGATTCTGTGCGAGGCATTGGTACTGTATGGCGTGGTGTTAATGCTGGTTCCACTTCTGGCGCAGTTTCAACCATTGCTGGCATCGTGCAAAAACTCAGCGTCAAGTGGACAAAAGAAGGTGCTGCTGGTCAATATGGTATTGGTTCTGCCGCTGCTGTTGGCGTTCGTTCTGGTCGCATCTTGGTCACTGGTTCTATCTCGACGTTCTTTGCCAATCTTGATCTGTATAACCAGTATCTGAATGAGCAAGCAGGACCAATCAGCTTCTATGCCATTGATGGTCTGCCTACTGCATCAGCAACCAGGGGCTACGTGATCACTTTCTGTAATGCAAACATCATGAATCCGAAAGTCGTTGCAGGTAGTGCGAGTGCTGACTTCATGGCTGATTTTGAGATTGAAGGTGCGCCTGATATTTCTTCTCCGTCATTGTTTGCGGGCAAAACGCTCCAAATAGATTATTTTGCATAGTCTATGTAATGCATCGTCTTAACAGCTAACATGCTGTCAGAGTGCAAGGTAGGCTGTCTATCCTGCACTCTGACAGTGATACTCAACACGCATCAGCGTGAAACAATTAGAGGAGACAATCCATGCAAGAAGGAACCGCTACAAAGAAGGTCAATCCATACGACAAGTACAAACTCGATCCAGAAATCAAAAAACAAGGCATTTGGTACGAGGATGAAGATGTTCGTATTCTCGCCACTTTCGCCGGCACTGAAAACTCCCGTTACGACAAAATGCTGAAACTCCGTCTCAAGCCTTACGAGACTCGCATCCGCAATGACAATTTCTCGGACAAAGCCTTTCATGAGGTTCTTGCCGAAGTTTATGCAGAAACAGTCATTCTGGGTTGGGAATCCAAGAACGATGCTGGCGAGTTTGTCTCTGGCATTTACAATGAAGAGGGGGAAATTCTGCCTTTCTCCAAAGAGAATGTTGCGATGGGCTTCAAACTCGGTGATCGTCTTTTTACCGATGTCATCAAGCTTGCAACCAACTTCAATCTGTTCCGTAGGGGCCAACAGGAGGAGGACGCAAAAAACTCGTAGATTACCTTGTGTGGAATTTAACATGGGGTAGTAGGATGGATTTTTTACTGGAGATTGCTGCCGGGGCGGAGACTGAGGAAGATATACCACAATGCCTGAGGACCCGCCCCGTTTTAAATCAGTTCCAAGAACCTATATATACAATGTATAGGGATTTATCAGGCAGTAGAGGGTTTGCATCATCTGGTGTGTTAGAAATCCCTTACCACGTAAAGGTTTTATGGTTAGATGAAAATGAGGTGGACGATAAAGATGACCGTAGGAATTATTTGATTCTTTTAGCCACTTTAGATGGTGCATATCTTAAACACTATTACGATAATCGCGGGTGATGTATGACTGATTCTGTTTCAACTATGACAACCACGCTTGATGGATCTGGTGTAGCCGTTGGTGCCAGAGTCATCACCAAGTCGATGCTTGACATCATTCATAATACCCGTGGTGCTCAAACAGCACTAGCCGCTTTAGATATGCAGGCCGCCCGCTTCGGTAGGGGCGGCACTGCTGCAATGGCTGCTATGAACGCTGGTGTAAGTCAGGTACACAAATCAACCACAGGTCTCCGACACACACTCAAAACCATAGAAGAACGTATTGTCCGAATAGGTGCTACGATTGCTGTCTTTGCAGGTCTTGTCGCCGCTGTTCGACTTGTGGGTGCAGCCTTTAGAGAAGCTTTTGAATACTTGTCATTGATGGAAACTGCCATGTTGGGCATAGCTTCATCTTATCTAGTTGTGGGCAAGTATATGGATGAGGTTACAGGTAAGCAGATGAATGCCCAGAAGGCATTTATGTTGGCTCAGGGGGATTCTCGCAGAGCCATTGATATGCTCAAGGTAGCAAACTTAAAAACGATAGCAACCCTTGATGAGTTAGTTCAGGGTTTCCAAATATCATTACCAGTTGCATTGCGACAGGGCTTTGACACAAAGCAGGTAGTTGATTTTACCACTGCTGTCTATCAAATGGCGGGTGCGATTGGTCAGCCATTTGATCAGATGTCAGAGGAGATCCGTTCGTTGCTTGGTCAAGCAAACATCACCAAACACTCCCGTATGGCACAAGTGTTAGGTTTACAAGCAGGTACTGCAATTCGAAAAGAGTTTGATAAAGCTAAGGCTGCTGGTGCTGATTTATATCCTTTCATGATGAAACTGATGAAGCCATTTGAGATGGCAGGTCTAGAATCCCAGAAGACTTGGGATGGTTTGATTTCTAATATTAAGGACATAGGAAAGATTGGATTAGGTTTAGCATTCGATGATTTGTTTACTAAGGCTAAGGATACTCTCATGGAGATTCAGGACATCTTTGGCAAAATAAACAACGATACCTTAGCTTTTGATATTAATCCTAAATTCCTTGAGGGCGCGAGAGAGGTGGGCCGTGTATTAAAAGAAACATTTGGCGAGTTAAGGGCAGCAATGACCTCTGGTGCTAATCAGATGTTTATAGGCCCACTAATCACGGAATTGAAGTTAGCAGGGCAGGCAATATATGCTGTCACAAAAAAAATAATCAGCCTAGCTGCACCAATAGCTGCTATTACCACAGCTTTCATTACGTTTAGATTGGTATTGTTGGCTGTCAAAGCCGCTTATGGTTTGTCAATTGCTATGTCAACCGCATTCGTTGCTGCTTTGCGTAATGAGGCTAAGACTCTGGCAGTGTTGGGAATGGCGAAAACTGCACATGTATCCACATCGGCTATGGCTCTGGCAGTTAAGGAAAAAGAGCTACTGGTTACAGCACAACAGATGACTATAGATGCCGCAGACATCAAAAAAACTAATGATTCCATATATATGGAAAATAAACATTCTTTGGCTTTGGCACAGAATGTCAAGTTCAAACAAGCAGGTGCCAGTGCCACTATATACGCGCTAAAAGCATCTGCACAGTACCTTGCGATGAAAGCAAGAGAGGTTGCCGCTATCCAGGCTTCTACCGCATACAGAGTGGCTGCTGCCGAAGTGGTTCTGGGTCTTGCTATACAAGAGTATCAGCAAGGCAGAGCGGTAGAAATATCTTTAGCCAAGAGGGTTGCTGCTGAAAAGCTATTGACTGCTGCAAAGGCTGCCGATATCAAAACTACTCAAGCCAGTACNCATGCCAACATGGCAGCGGTNGCAGCACAGGGCAAGGTAATTCTGGCAGAGAGGGCAGTTGTTGCGGCAAAGAGGGAACACGCTCTGGAGCAGGTTAAGTTTATAGCAGTTGACGCAAGGGCGGATGTTGCCGCACTAAAGTATAATGCTACTTTATTAAGGCAAGGAGTGCTTATTGGTTTTGTTAGTGCAGAACAACTAAGGGCGACACAGACAAAATATTGGTTGGCAACTGCTGATACACAAGCTGCCATTAAGGCAGAGGCTCATACTGCTGCACTCATCCATCAAGCCGCAGCATTAAAAGCTGTAAGTGTGATGGCTAGAATAACGGCGGCTTCTGTATCTTTTATGGGCAAAGCTTTTCGGGCTATAGGCGGTTGGTTCACTGTGGTAACTGTTGCTATTATGGCTGGTATGTGGGCTTGGGAAAAGTACGGTAATGCTGTAAAGAAAACTCAGGAAAAAATAGATGCTGGCAATGCTGCAATTGATGATACAAACAGACGGTTGATAGAACAGATAACACAGCTTCAGGCTGCGGCAAAAGCCCAGAGGGAATATGATGCAGCAATAAAGGGTGGTGCCACTGAAGCAGAGGCTCGTACTGCTGTAACTCATCAATCTATGACAGAGGCTAATTTAGGCTCAAACTTACCTGAGTATACAAAGAAACGGGAGGAAGCTAAATACCTCAATATGCGATTGAGTGAGGCCAAGGATGAGTTACGCTCTACCATTGCTTCACAAAAAAAATCTGATATAGAAACAGGGGATGTGTATTATGGTGAACGTAATCAAGCGCTAAAAGATCGTATTGATAAATTGACAGATTTGCATCAAAGAGTTTCAAGATCAGTATTTGAGCTTGGAACGAAAGCAAATATCCTAGCGGAATTAGAAGGTGGAGCTTCTTATGTGACGGAAGACAATGGTTCCGAAGCGCAAGCTAAAGAGGCTTTGAGTAGGGCAAAAGCTTATGCCGAACTCAACAAATCATACAGAGAAAAAGAAATGGCAGGTCGTAAACACGACTTGAATGCCCAACTAGAAATGGAGAAGACCAAATTCGAAGCTGGATTATCAAGTGCCTCAGCATACCATGAGGAAAAACGCAAACTCCAGCTAGCAGATAACCAAATGCAGATTGATTTTGCTAGAAAGGAATCTGAAATACTTTTAGGTTCTGTTGAGGCAAAAAGACTTGCGGAAGTGATGCGCAACCAAGGTGTGGAAGGTGCGCCTTTACCTCCCATTGAGGACGCTGAAGCATATCTAAAGTTGGTAGGTAGTCAAGTAAGGATGGAAATGGAAATAAACACCTTGATTGCAGAACGTGGTAAGATTAATGCCGCAGTAGATGGGGACAAAGCTAATGCAATACGTAAGGAAGAAAAAGAATCTGCTGCCCTTTCTAAGGCCAGGCTTGTTTTAGATGAAAAGGAAAGGGCCCTTCTTATTGCTGGTAGTAAGGAGCGTATGAAAACGCAGGTCGAAATAGAAAAGGATAAATTTGATAATCATCTCATTGCTGCCAAAGAGTATTACCGAGAGGTGCAAAAGCTGCAAGAGGATCAGATACAAAGTGAGATTGATGCCACTAAATTTGAGTTGGAAAGAGCTATCAGTAATGTACCGAAGGGTGCCCAAACAACAGAGAGTGGCGAAAAGGCTCAAATTGACGCACTGGGAAAAGTCTATGAATTACAGGAAAAGCTCATTGAACTCACAGAAAAATACAAAGGTGTTGCCGTAACTGCCAACATTCGTATTGCTAACAGCTTTAGAGACTTAGAGAAGGTATATGAGGATTTAAACAACCTATCTACAGAAATACTTGGTTCCAGAGAAGATGCTGCTAGGCTAGAGGTGAATTCAATAGAGAACAAAGACAAGATGCTGAGGCTTGAAACTGAGCTTGCCGCGTCTTTGTTTGATACTGAAATAGCCAGAACCACTGCTGCCGAAAAAGCAATCCAAACAATGACTGCTTTGTCTGATTATAAAATTAAATTAGCCATAGCTGATGATGCTTTTGATGATGCTAGGCGTGCGGCTCAAGGTCTTGATGGTTATGCAAAACAGAAAGCGTTGGAACTTGCTGCCCATAACCGCACAATGGATTTGAACAAAGCCAAGTTTGATTACATCAGTAAAATGGAAGGTGATACGACCAAAATTAAAATAGAAGCTGCCAATGAAATACTCCGGCATGACACGGAAGTTAAGAAATCAATGCTTGAAGAAGCAGTCAAATACACAGACATTGCCGGTTCCCTATTCACTTCATTAGCAGGCGCACAAAATCAATCTAGTAAAGAAGGCTTTGAGGCGGCAAAAATGTTTAATTCGGCTGCCGTAGTCATGAATACTGCATCAGCCATTATGGCGCAGTTAACCATTCCTGGCCCCGTAGGTTGGGCTGGAGCCGCAGCCGCAGCAGTGGAAGGTTTGATCCAACTCTCTACCATTCAGTCTACCACTTTTGAAGGTGGAGGATCAGTTACACAGCCTGGTAATTTCAGTGCTGGTGGTGCAGGAGGAGTAGGCACCGTTCTTGGCGACCCAACTGCAAAGAGTAATTCCATTGGAGACAGTTACGATTTGTTGGAAGATATTAACGCTGACCAATATGTAGAGCTTCAGAACATCACCAAAGAATTAAAGCAGATGAACAGTAGCTTTTCTGGGCTTGCTTCTGCGATGGCAAGAGCTAATGGGCAATTTGATGGTTCTGGATTTGATCTTAGTGGCTTAGGTATTGTGGAAGCTTCTGCAACTGAATTATTTGCTGAGGTAGTGAAAGCAATAGATTATCCAATAGATAAAATATCTGAAATGCTTGGAGATTCTATGCTTGGTGGTCTTTGGGATTTTGCCTCTGCACCATTTAAGTTTTTAGGTGAAATAAGTAATTGGTTCACTTCTGGTTTATTCGGTAAAACTATAACGACGGCAGAAGGCAGCGGTATTAATATAGGAAACACCAATTTAGGAAATGTTATGGATGGCGGTGAAACGCCTGTCCAGTCTTACCAAGACATTAGGACTAAGAAAAAGAGTTGGTTTAAAACCAGTTATAGTTACAGCACCCAATATTCAGAAGTTGATGCAATAGTTCAGGATATGTTCGACGATGTTGTGTCAAACTTGGGCAACTCTTTATTGGCTGTAGCAAAAGGTCTTGGGACTGATGTGCAAAAGGTGATGGATTATTCTTTTGATATAGGTAGAATTGAACTTAAGGGATTAACAGGAGATGAAGTCTCTGCGAAGCTTGCCGAGGTTTTCAGTTATGCGGCTGACAGAGCAACAGAGTCTATTTTTGAAGATTTGGTTCTCATGTATCAGGAGGTTAATGAGGGTGCTTTTGATACTCTTATTCGTTTGATGGCTCAGAAGTTTGTGGTTCTTGATGCTCTTGCTAAAACCGGGAACTCTCTTCCTCCTGAAAAAGATATAATTGGTGTCTCTGATGCATTAGTTAAAATGGCAGGTGGTCTTGAACAGTTCATTGAATTAGCCGATAATTTTTATGATACATTCACGGACGATCTGCATAAGTTTAGTGATAATGCTGCTTATTTGAAGGAATCTCTTGGTGGAGCAATACCTGATACAAGAGAAGGTTATGCTGATTTGGTGGGCTCCATTGACGTATCTGCCAGTGAAGATAACCAAGAACGGTACCTCTTGCTTCTTAAACTCGCTGATGCTGCGGATGAATATTACTCACAACTTGAAGATGGAATGAATGTATATAAAGACGCATTTCAAACAACCACACAAGGTCTTATGGATCTTCGGGAAGGACTTAGTGCTGGTGGAGTTGGCTGGCTTACTAATATACCTACTGATTATATTGATAGAGTCATGAAAAACATAATAGGAATGGGTCAAGGTGCGAATACTGCCCATATACTTTTAATGGCTGAGGAGTTAGCTGAATATTATCAAACGGTTAAAAGTCTACAAGACAACTACCAACAGGCGTTTTATTCTGAGACAGAGTTGCAGGTATTAAATCAAGAAAGATTGACCAAAGCTCTGGCGGACGTTAACATCGCATTACCCGCCACAAAGGAAGCTTATCGTGCCTTAGTCGAGATTTATGCGAAGTCGGGCTCAGCAAACAAAGAACAATACTTCACTATGTTGGATCTTTCTGAGGCAGCGGCAGAATATTATTCTATCCTAGAAGGTGCGTCTAAAAGCTATAAAGAAATGACCTTGGACGCGATTGCCATCCAACTGGCAGCATCTAACGCCATGAAGAATCTGTCTATTGGCAATCTATCGATCTTATCTCCTGAAGATAAATATAACCAACTCAAGGCTACTTTTGAAAGTCAAAAGGGGGCCGCTCTTGGTGGTGACTTAGAAGCACAAAAAGGGCTACCAGCATTGATCACTGAGTTCCTTACTGTTTCTAAAGAATACTTCGGGAGTAGTGCTGATTATACTACCGACTATATTGAAGGGATGAACATATTAGGCATCTTGTCAGGTCTTACTGCGGGCGCTGAAACTCCGTTAGAGCTTATACAAAAACAAATTGATGGTCTTACTTCTCTCAGGACTGCACTTACGGATGGTGACCTAGAGAAGGTTAATCTGTTGGAAACTCAGGTTGCTCTTACTATCCAAACCAATGAGCTACTAGCTAGTTTCCGAGAGGTATTAGCTGGTGAATCTCTACCAAGCTATGACGTAGGTTCTGATTATATATCCAGTGATCGTACAGCCAAGATACATGAAGGTGAGATGGTTATCGATCGGGCTTCCGCTGAAGCTCTAAGACGCTATGGTGTCAGAGTACAGTCAAGTGGGGGCGGTGATAATAAAGGTGTTGAAGAAAGACTGGATAAGGTCGTTGCTAAGCTAGATGGTGTAGAGCGCCGACTTTCAAACATAGATCAGAAGGCACGATTGGTGGCTAACTCATGAACAGTTTTTGGCAATACCTAGTTGAGATAGATGCTTGGAATGGATCGGCAGTCGAGACCATAAAGCTATGTGGGCCTCCTGCGTTCGATGTTGGTTGGTTTCCTCATCTTGTAGACCCTGGACTCATTCAGGTTCAGATGTTTCAGTCAGGTAAGACCACTGGCAACTCATCCTATACTATTGGCGAAATTGTTGTCAGTAACATTGCTGAACACGCAATAGGAGAACAGGTTGGACCACTTGACTTCTTAAGGACCTACAGTTTTGATGGTCGTGCAGTTCGCGTCTTTCAAGGAAACTATGAGGATGCTTACGAAAGTTTCACTCTTGTATATGCGGGAACTGTAGAAAGTATTTTCTTTGAGTGGCAGCAATTATCCTTTACTATCCGTTCAAGACAGGCAGAGTTAGATGTTAAGGTTGATGCAGGGACTTTTCTTGGTAATAATGTACTCCCTGCTGGAGTAGAAGGAGTCGAATCTGATCTGAAAGACAAGCCCAAGCCCTTGCTTCTTGGGCGGGTTTATAATGCCTCTCCTGCATTATGCAATACCTCAAAATTGATTTACGCAGTGAGTCCTGCAACTGGTATAGCTGCAACCTATATGGGAGCGGAACTTCGGGTGTATGATAATGGAGTACCGTTGACTTTTGGTGGAGTTTACATTGATCAAACGGACATGGAGGCTGTTGAGCCTGAGCCTGGCGAGTTCAAAGTCTGGGAGATTGGTGGATACTTTCGATTAGGATCGAGCCCTTCAGGTCCAGTCACATTTGATGGTAGTTCTTATGGACGATCTGTCACGGCAAAGATGAGCAACTTGATAGAGGATCTTTTGGCTCTGCATGACAAACAAGACATGATTAATACAACAAGCTTCACCAACTTTGCTGATTTAGTACGCTACGAAAATGGAATATATCTTTCAGGATCAATGCCTAATGTCTCTGAGGCTATTGATCAGCTTTGTAATTCTTGTGGAGCGTTTTGGCATTTTAACAACAACGGAGAAATTGAACTAGGTCGTTTAGTTGATCCATCCACATTAACGACTGACTTTGAATTGAATTCTTCAATCCTTCCAGTAGAAGACTTCCAAAGACAAAAGACTCAAGACACACCAAGTGGTGCTCCCATTAAAGCAATCACCTTGAATGTCATTAAAAACTATACCGTGATGACAAGTTTTGCTGGATCTGTCACTGATCTGCGTAAAGCGTTTTTGAAAGAGGAGTGGAGAACAAGTAGGCGTGTTGATGAATCGATCTCCATTGCACATCCTCTGGCAGGTGAAATGATCATAAACACAACATTCACGGATGATAACTTTGATGAGACTCTCCGTAGGTTTGCCTTATATTCAGTTGGGCGCGACCTAGTCCAAGTTCAAGTAGACCTTTCATTGTTTGGCAGCATTGCTAATGTGAGACCTGGTCTTTGTGCTAACGTCAATTTTAACAACCGGTACGGGTTCATAAACAAGAAGATGATGCTTATCTCGTATACAGTGAACCATGTTGACGAGAGGGTAACCTTAACGCTTTGGGGCTGATATGCAAATCGTTTATCTAAAAGCAAATGGCCTCGTTATGTACGCAGGGGCCGACCTCTCTGCTGGAGAGATAACTAATCTTGGTGATGGTTGGTGTGATCGTCGTGTTACACCTACTCTTGCAGCGGTTGCCGATGCGGGCATACTTCCCACAGATTGGTTACCTGATAGTTATACTTGGACAGGTGGTGTCTACACAGTCGTACCTGGTAAAGAATATCTACTTGAAGTTGGATCACCAGCAGTTGGTGGTTTTCCTCCAGCAGCACCGTCAGGACTTGAAGTCGCTGTCACCAATGAAATCTCAGGATCATTTAACACCTATGCGGTCTTGGTTGCCACAATCTCTTGGGACAACATGGGGATTTCCATTGACCATTACGATATTAATTATCGGAAGGCGGCAGTTCCTGGATGGACAGCAGCACCATCCACCCCAGAAGATTTTTCTATAATCCACGGACTTTCGGTTGATTTGTATCATTTCCGCGTTAGGGCAGTCACAACGTCGGCAGTACCTGGACCGTGGACTGAGATAGGGCCAATTGTAGTAGAGAGCATAGGCGCTACAGGCATCCCTAAAATTACAGGATTACAAATATATGGGCAGGGGTCGGATCATGTTTTCTTAGGTACCAATCCTAGATTCGTATGGGCTTCAAGTACCGTAATAGTTGGAGAGCATATAGATTGGCACGTTGGTTATAAAATCAGAATACTTAACATCGACAACACATTGCGGCGTGAAATATATACCATAGACGGTGAATACGTTTATAGTTTTGAGGACAACATTGCTGATGGTTCTGGCACACCTACCCGAGCGTTTCAAATTCTGGTCTGGGACCAGTTCATGTCGGGCAATCTTTCAGATGAACCAGCAACTATTGTAGTAAGCAATCCTCAATGCGCTGCCGTTACCATTGATGACAACATCGTATTTGCTGGAGGTTTTGCTCTTTCTCTAACCTTGCCCAATGAAATTGATCTTGTGGGTGTTCGTCTTTGGGGGTCAGGACTACCAACAACTGATTTTGCCAAGCAGAATAATGTAGGGCTCCAATGTGTGGCATCAACATACACTGTCTATGTTGCGGCGTTTGATTCTTTCGGAGCAGATAACCTCAATCCAACATCCATCGAAGTCATTGTACCATCTGATGTAACTACTACAGATTTAGAGAATTGGGCAACTGACATTACCAAACTTTTTAAGGTTCCTGTTCTTCAGTCAGACATCTGGGGCACCAATGATCCCGTTGCTGGGTCTATCTCTTGGCAATCTGTAGATTTGTATTTTAATGGTGTGATGCACAGTATAAATGACGGCAATACTGCTAATGCTTATGTTTATTGGGACTCAACGACCCCAACAGTTTTCAAGACAACGACTGATGAGGCGGCCTTTTCGGCGATGGCTACTTCTGAGACATTGTGGCAGATTGCTTACAATGTCGATGGAGCAAATAATCTTGCTTGGAGTGCTGCTGCTAACATGGTTATTGGATCTGCTTTCATCAGGGATGGGTCCATTAAGAATGCCCACATCAGTGGTATTATAGAATCCACTGGTTTTACGTATCTGCCTGGAATTTCGGCAACAGGTTGGCAGATGGACAAGGACGGTGATTTAATTTTTCAGTCGTTCAAGATGCTTGATTCTTCTGGAAACATTATTTTTCAAGGAGATGATGACATCACTGGTCCTCCTGGTCCTCCTGGTGCAAGTACATTTACTTATTACATTACTCTTGATTCCAATAGGGATGCCTTAACTCCTGTAGTAAATGAACTTTGTTATAGTGCAGAAAGTGAAAAGCTTTGGCGATATAATGGTACAGGTTGGGATTTAATTGCCATTAGTCCACAAGCGGCTCTTGAAGCTGATGTGACCATTATGAGTGGTGGGATTGTTCT
>JGI1221J11331_1000058_pt1 | contig 31655 bp, 27 predicted proteins | sample LakVidmifraction_4_FD_11331 | JGI IMG/M metagenome (IMG submission 11331) | reverse complement strand
TCCTTCTGGTCTTTAAGTTGAGCGAAGTTTTCTTCAGTAAAATTTCTTTTTATATGCTTTCGTAAATTCTGGCTTTCCCCAAAGGTTCTTTTCTTTCTTACAAATTGCCAAAACATATTAAAATAGTTGATGGTCACATATTCCCTACCCTCCTTTTTCTTAACTATAAAAGGATTTATACTAAATATTTTCCGTTGGTTAACATTGGTGTAAATATTATAAACCTTATCTACATTCCCCATTGCGAGATGCGGTATAAGCAAGCTCCCGGTAGAAGTACCTAAAAATAAATCATATTTTTTGCCTTCTTCCTGAATTAAATGTTGGGCAACGCCTCCAGCAAAAGCGCCTTTACTGCCCCCGCCCGATATGACCAGTGCACGCATTAAGGTTCTATTTGATTAATCTCCTCGCTTTTCTCCTTGGCATAAGTATAGCCGGTTTTCCACCAGGATTTCATTTGTTTCTCATCAAAAATAAGGGAATTGGTAGTCAATACCGTTGGCGTGTAGTAAAAATTTATCGTGACGTTCTTATTTGCAGCGGCAAATTTTCCAATCTTAATGTTTTGTTTTTCAATTCTATCTAACATAAAGCTAAATAAATTAGTTATGAGCCCAAAAACGTTTTTTGAAGGCATCCGGTTATAAATAGTAGCTTCGGTTTGTAAAATTACTGCATCAATATGGGTGGCGCCCCGTTTTATGGCTTCTTCAATAGGCACCATAGTGCCCAGGCCACCATCGGCATATTCGCAACCCTCTTTCTGGACTAAGCTCATAAAGGGAGTGTAATTGCACGAAATCCAAATCCAATCGCAAAAATCTTCATAATCGAAATCTTTAATAGATTTATATTCCACCGAATTCATCGAGATGTTAGACACTGTTATTACAATATCTTTTTTACTCGCCTGTAAGGCATAAAATTCTTCTTCGGTTAAAGTTTTCCTAATGAGTTTCCTAAGGTTCTGGCTTTCGCCAAAAGTTTTTTTACCCTTTAAAAAATTGCAAAGCACATTAAAGTGATTGATACTAATTTGATCATAGCCATGGCGTTTTTTGATATTAAACGGCCTATTGTTAAAAATGCTTTCCTGATTTACAGAGGTGTAAACCTGTCTTATTTTCTCGCATTTATTTAAAGCTAAATGGGAGATTAGTAAGCTTCCTGTTGAAGTGCCTAAATATAAATCATATTCCCTATCTAATTCTTCCACTAAATATTGAGCTACCCCGCCCGCAAAAGCGCCTTTACTTCCTCCTCCAGATATTACCAGTGCCCGCATTTATTGTAATTTAGATTGCAGATAGTCCTGCTCTCGTTGAGAAAGACGATTACTTAAAGCTAAGAACTTTTGTTTATACTCCTCATTCTTCAGCAATTCATCGGTTAATTCCCGACAAAAATTCCTGAATTTATAGTCATGGTGCTGCGTGCTTTGCAGCAGGTCTAAAAGGTTTTGAGTAGTAAAACTATTTATTTGGTACAAATACCCAAAAGCATTTTTTCTTAGTTCCATAGGGTAATATACCTCGGTATAACCCGAAAGTTCCTTATAATTAGCTTTTTGTTTTTGCGGCTCATAGCCAGGAGTAACCAAATTTAAGGTTAGCCATAGCAAGCGCACATTTTTATTGGTAAAACCCTGCACGCCCTTTGTCGTTTCCAGGTATTTATTCACATCCTTAGGGTAATTCATCCATAACTTCAACAAAGCTGTTTCTTTAGTTATATAAGAAGCATCTTTCAGTAAAGACTCGAATTGAGGTTTCAGGTGCTTCGGAATTTTCTCCATACTCGTCGCTATACCCTGCCTTACATATATATTATTACTTTCAAAAGCCCTTTTGTAAAGGGCAATAGCGTCTTTTGAAGTTTCTCCTGCCAATTGATAAACTACTTCCTGCCCTATATAATCGTTCACCGGAAAATCTAACGCCTCACTTAAAAGTGCCGCTTTTTCCTGAAAAGGGGCCTCTCTAAGGGCTGCGATTTCAAGATAGTTTTTTATAAACTGCGATTTCTTTAAGGAATTTAGAGCCGCAGCCCCCTGAAAATCGGCTTGGTTTATCCATTTATGCATAAAATCTGACAAATCTACATTGGCTGCAGTTTCTACTTCAGCAATAAAATTATTGGTGGAAACGGTTTTGTATTTGTACAATTCAAGGTAGTTTTTTACCGCAAGATTAAACGCTTCTTTTCCTACTTTTTCTCTTAAAATGTGTAAAGCCCAGGCTCCTTTTTGATAATAGGTTAGCGAGCTCGCCTTCAATTGAGTAACTGCCTCTCCTTTGCCTTTATCACTTAATTCTTTAAGCTCCTCGGCAGATTGATATAATTTCCAATAGTAATAATCATCTCCAAAAACCTCCCTTTCAGCCAGTAAGGCATAAAAAGTGGCAAAACCTTCGTGCAACCAATGGTCCTGGTTAGCTTTTGCCGTTACCGTATTTCCAAACCACTGGTGTGCCAACTCGTGGGCGTTCACACTTACGTAATTCCTATCTTTAAATGCGACAGAATCGGTAATAAAAGCATGTGCAAAAATAGTGGTTCCGGTATTTTCCATTCCGGCGTATAAAAAATTTCTTACAGGCAGTTGCTTATAATTTTGCCAGGGATAAGCGACGCCAATTTCTGCTTCTAAAAAATCGAAAATCTTTTTTGTATATCTATAAGTCGGTTCTAAATTTTCACTCGATTCTTTCTCAATATTTAATTCTAAAGGCACTCCGGAAGCAGAAGTTTTTTCCTGCTGAATAAAATCCCCTGCCGCCAAAGCCAGTAAATAGCTACTCATGGGCTGTTGCATATCGAAATGCCAGCGCGTTGTGGACTCGTTTTCTTCTTTTTTAACTAATTTTCCGTTTGCAATTACTTTGAATTTATTTGGAAATCCTATACTCAGGTCAAATTCTACTTTCTCCCGTTGGTCATCGAAAGAAGGCAACCAATTGGAAGTGTATTTTCCCTGGCCTTGCGTCCAAACCTGTTTTGGAGCGTTTATGGAGTCTGGAATTTGCCAGTTGATAAAATACATAGCTTGTCTTGGTGTGCCTGAAAATTTCAGCTGTAAGGTGTTTTTTTCGGCAGGCTGAAATGACTTTTTCACCCAAAGTCGTTGGCCAGTATTTCTTACAGCAACCGGTTTTTTATTCAGCAAAACCTCATCAAATTTCATATTTCTGGCATCTACATAAATGGAATCTGTGCTCCCAAGGATTTCAAATTCATAGCGGATATTTCCCGAAACCTTCTCTTTTTGTGGAATGATTGAAATTTCAGCCTGAGCTTTTTTAAAATCAACGTTTTTAATTTGATCCAGGGAATCGGCGATTGGGGTCTGGCAAAAACCAATAAACCCGTTAAAAAACAGCAGCGTGAAAAGAGAATACTTCATGATAGAAAAATACTAAGGACTTGGAGAATAAATAACCTAATCATTTTGACTCACTCTTTCGCACATTTACTACGTTAAAAAGCCTCGCTTTAGCTAAGGCTATAGCTATGTTTTTTGCCTTGTTAATGCACAAAATAGCATCGTCAATTCTGTTCATTTTATTTCATCCCAAATCCTAAAGCCAAAATACAAAAACTTCTCAGACCACCGCGAAAACACCAGCTTTTGCATCAATTATTTTTATTTGTTTATGGTCTCGGTTAATACATGTTGTGGGAGCAGGGACGCTGACTTGTAAAAAGAGTCAACATTGAGCAATTTTTGTTCTTCTAACTTTTTAAAAATTTAGCAACATTTGCGAGAAATTGATGCTTAAAAAGATGATTTTTTTATGAGCAAGCCAGGTTTCTTAATTACTCCTTCTTTGTTCATCATCGTTTCCGAAATTTCTGTTTTTCACGTTTACTTTTTTGTTTCCAAAATCATAAGAAAGCGAAATTCTAACATTTCTAGAACTTTCATTCTGTCTGTAAATTTGCTCAATTCCGTTTACGGTAGAAACATAATTGTTCAAACTTGCTGTATTAAAAACATCACTAAATAATAAAGACATTTTTAGGTTATTTTTAAAGCTATGTTGAACGCCAAAAGATAAATCAAACATTTCGCCAACACTAAACAAACCTCTGTTGTGTTGGGAGCTATAAAAGGAATTTACTTGTAGTTTGGTTTTTTTACTCAAAGAAAATGTATTGTTCGAAGTCAAATAAACTTGAACTCCGTTTTTAGGTTTAGAACCAAAATCTTTCGTGAATTTTGTGTAATATCCTAAAAGATTAATGCTATTCTGACTTTTAAACCACGCGATTTTATTGAACGAAAAATTTTCTTTCACTCCGTAATTGTATTGCTTGTAATAGTTTTCTCTGGTAATAATTTGAGTTTGATTTTCTGCATCTGAAGTGAAAACGGTGCCAGAACCATCGGTTGTAATACTTAAAAAAATAGTGGAGTTCAACTTCTTTTTGTACAAATGAGAAAACTCGAAATTATCTGAAAAGGAAGGTTGCAAAAATGGATTTCCAACACTATAACTATTGGCATTAATATAAAATCGAAACGGATTTAGGTTTCTAAAATTGGGCCTGTTAATTCTTCTACCATAATTAAAAGCAAAGTTATTAGCTTCGTTTTTTGCATAAGAGAAATAGAGGGTTGGAAAAAGCTTTGTGTATTTATTGACTGTCTCTTGATCCATTTCTGCATTAACTCCTATAGTCTTGGTATCTTCTATGCGCAGACCAAATTGCATTTTTAGTTTTTCACTTAAATTGCTATTTGCCGAAATATACCCCGCTAAAACATCTTCTTGATAATCAAAATCATTCGATCTGTTTGGGTCTAAAACAGCCGAACCAGAAAGCGTATCATAATATAAAACATCACTATTTGTCTTTGTAAAACTTGCCTTTACTCCATAAGAAAGGGTGATTTTTTCTAGCGGAAAATCTACATCTATTTTAGAGCTGAAATTCTCTATTTCTTGATTAGCAATATTTAAAGCTGAAGAATTTATGCCTTGAGAATTGCCAGCATTATTAAATACTTCTGTGAAAAAATCACGACTATTTTCTGAATTGAAGGTAAAATAATCGGCATCAAAAGAAATGCTTTTTCCTATAGAATCTAATTCCGTTAGGGCGTGGAAATTTAAGTTGTGATTTTTATTATCAACACTATTATCGCCTTGATTTACCAATGTTTTTTCTAAATGATCATCATTATCAAAAATTGAAGAGGTCGTTGTGCCCGTAATCGTAGACTTTGTAGCATTTCCCAAATACTGTAAACCAATAGTCGTTTTTTTAGAAATGGCATAATCTATTAAAAAGCGACCAGAAAGTTGATCTTTTCCTAATTCTGAGTCTATATCAATATCCCAATTGTTTGTAGGATAATCAATTAATAAACCTTCTAAATTTTCAGTACTTCCTTTAGTGGCATTGACACTTCCAGAAAATGAAATCTTGCTCTTATTGTAAAAGAAGTTATTGCTGATCGTTGTGAAATTATAATGGTTTTGATGATAGGAAAGTGTCGTTGAATTCTTCCAGGAATCTTGAATTCCTTTTTTTAAGATAATGTTGATTAACCCACCATTTCCTGAAGCTTCATATTTTGCTGGCGGATTTGTAATCACTTCTATTTTTTTAATATCGCTTGCTGAAATTCCGCTTAAAAAACTAGCTAATTCATCACCTTGTAAAGGAGAGATCCGACCATTAACCATCACCTGAGTTGTTCCTTTTCCTAGGATTTCTAACGCCCCATTTTGAACCTGAATTCCAGGCGTAATTTTTAAAACATCTAATCCGTTTCCACCCGTTGAAGCAATACTTTTTTCAACATTAAAAACCAATCGATCAATCTTTCGTTCTATTATTCTTTTTTCGGATGTAAGAACAATCTCATTTAAAGATTGTGCGTCTTCCTGCAATATAAGGGTACCTAAATCGATGTCTTCTACTACTGAAATAGCTTTTTCAATAGCTGTATAACCAATAAAGCTTATGACTATTTTATAAGTTCCAGTAGCTACTTTTACAAGGAACAAACCATTTTCGTCTGTTGTTGTTCCTGTTATTATTTCATTATTATTATTTGAAATGGTAACATTTGCAAAAGGAATTGCATCTGTTTTGTCCATCACTTTTCCTGTGATTGTCTGTCCGAAGAAAATCGTTGGAAATAGCAATAGAATTAAAAAGGCCAGTGTTTTCATTTTTGGTTTCATCTGGTGTGTTTTTTAGTTTGATGAGACAAAAGTGCAACAGCAAGCTATTTTACACGACCGAAAATGCAAAGTCGAACCCATTTATAACTAAAAAATAAGTTCGACTTTGTTTTACAAACGTTCGACTTTATGTTAAGTGTTTGATTTTAAGTTGATTTCCTAAACTCGGTGGGCGTTTTTCCTGTATGCTTTTTAAAGGCCGTATTAAAGGAAGATTTAGAATTAAAACCAACTTCGTACAAAATCTCCAAAATGGTAACTTCTTTTTTAGTCGGATTTCCCAAAATTTCCATGGCTTCTTTGATGCGGTATTCATTTACAAAATCAAAAAAATGTTGATTTAATTTTTGATTAATTAAAATGGATAAATTCCTAGAATTCATTTCTATTTCTTCCGCTAAATTCCGAATAGATAAAGACGGATTTAAATAGGGTTTTTCTGTTTCCATATAAGAAGTTAACTGTTCAATTTCTTCGGAATTTACAGTTGCTTTTTCATCAATTAAAGTGGTAACTAATTTGGTTTTTGAGTTTACTCCGCAAAAAAGATTAGGATAGCGTAAGGCTTTTAAAACATACCAGCACACAACAGATAAAACAATTAAGCCAACTATAATTTGAGAAGTATGAAAAATATCTTGTTGTCCAGAATACTTCAAAATATTCTTTACAAGTGCTATCCCATAAAGTATTGCAGAAAAAAGTAAAAGCTGGAACAACCATTTATAGGTTTCTAGGGTGTTGCTTGAATAGTTTTCGATAAATATTTTTCGAGCTCTATTTAAAACAATAAATCCAGCAGTTATGTAAATAATAATTTGCAGGTGAATAGAAACTTGTAGAAAGATAATTTCGTATAATTCATTATAATTTCGGAAAAGTTTCATTTTTTGACTTGCGTCGCTCAAATAAAACCTAGGAATAAAAATCAAATTTGCAATAAGATAAGGTGTTATATGCCATAAGTGATTCCATTTTAATTTAAAATCTGAATAACAAACAGATAACACATATAAATAAAATATTGGCATTGGTAAGTAAGCCAATAAAATTTTTGCTATTAAAATGTTATTAGGAATGTTGGAAAAAAAATGTGTAAACCAACCGCTAAATTCCAGAGCATTTAGAACTAAAAAAGAAGCGAAAAGCTTGTTACTGATTTTATTTTTAGACTCAACAGAAAAAATAAAAATAGCTAGAAGTAATGATATAAAAGTGGATATTATCCCTATAATAGTTGTTAAATCAACTTCTCTCATCCAATTAACGGTTTGAAAAATCAAAGGTAGTTTTTAAATCTTGGTTTTTCTATTATTGTTCACTTCACAGAAGAAACCAAGAAATGAATTTGATATTTCTTATTTTGGGTTGTTCAGTTTCGTATTTGGGAAAGTTAACAGTCTTTAAATAAATTCCCAAGTCTTTTTTGTAATGCTCATATTTTCAGGTTTTGAGGTTGTTGCTCACAATGCTTTACAACTCGTATTGAAAACTCCAGATTATTTTATCAAATATTCTCACATCATAAAGACCTGTGAGGTCTGGTTATTCACCTAAGCATTTTATAAATGAAACTGGTCATAGAATTTATTTTTATGCGAAACCTTAAGAAAAAATGCTTATTTTAATATCTTCGTCTGCATGAACGCAAATATTCTACAAACACCAATAGACTACCTGAAAGGAGTTGGTCCAAACCGGGCCGATTTATTGCGTAAAGAATTAGGGATCCACACCTATCAAGACCTGCTTAACTTTTTTCCTAACCGATACCTGGATAAAACGCGTTTTTATAAGATAAACGAGCTACAGCGCAATTCAGCCGAAGTCCAAATTGTAGGGAAAATTACCAATATAAAAAGTGTAGAACAAAAACGCGGAAAACGGCTTGTAGCCGATTTTGTAGATGATACGGGCAAGATGGAGCTGGTTTGGTTTAGGGGCCAAAAATGGATTCGGGAAAACCTGAAAATAAATACGCCCTATGTGATTTTCGGAAAAACGAACTGGTTTAACGGGCTTTTTAGTATGCCCCACCCCGAAATGGAACCGGTAGAAGAATACAAAAAGCAATTGCGAACCGCGATGCAACCGGTTTATCCTTCTACCGAAAAATTAGCAAAGTCCGGGATTAGCAATCGGGTAATCAATAAATTGATGCAGCAGCTTTTTATTGAAACCAAAGGCAAATTTTACGATACTCTTTCTGAAGAAATCATTACAGAATTAAAGCTTATTCCCAAAGCAAAAGCGGTATTTAATGTTCATTTTCCACAGAGCCAGGATTTGCTTACCAAAGCGCAATTCAGGTTAAAATATGAGGAGCTTTTTTATATTCAGTTACAACTGCTCATTAAAAACATGCTTCAGAAGCAAAAAATAAAGGGTTTTGTTTTTGACGAAATCGGCGAAAATTTCGGCGAATTTTATAAGCATCATCTGCCTTTTGAACTTACCGGGGCACAAAAAAGAGTAATCAAAGAAATTAGGGCCGATTTGGGTAGCGGTGCCCAAATGAACAGGTTGTTGCAGGGTGATGTAGGTTCGGGAAAAACCATTGTGGCGCTTATGGCTATGTTTATCGCTTTAGATAATGGCTTCCAGGCTTGCCTTATGGCGCCCACCGAAATTTTGGCGATTCAGCATTATAATGGTTTATTGGAATTATGTAACGACCTCAACACAAATATTTATTTACTCACCGGCTCTTCCAGAACCAAAGCGAGACGAGAAATCCACGAAAAACTGGAAAACGGCGAAATAGATATTCTTATTGGCACCCACGCTTTACTGGAAGATAAAGTGAAATTCAAAAATTTGGGGTTGGCCATTATTGACGAACAACACCGATTTGGAGTTGCGCAACGCTCTAAATTATGGCGAAAAAATAAAATACCACCACATATTTTGGTGATGACTGCCACCCCAATTCCCAGAACCCTGGCGATGAGCCTTTATGGAGATTTGGATATCTCTGTAATCGATGAGTTGCCGCCCGGGAGAAAACCAATTAAAACCGTGCACCGTTATGACGCTAACCGATTAAAGGTTTTCGCGTTTATAAGGGATGAGGTTAAAAAAGGGCGTCAGGTTTATGTGGTGTATCCGTTAATTCAGGAGTCTGAAAAAATGGACTATAAAGACCTTATGGATGGTTATGAGAGTATTGCCAGGGAATTTCCCGAGCAGCAAATATCTATATTACATGGTCAAATGAAATCGGCAGACAAAGATTATGAAATGGATAGGTTTGTGCGTGGGGAAACGCAAATTATGGTGGCTACAACCGTAATTGAAGTTGGTGTGAATGTTCCCAATGCCAGTGCGATGATAATAGAAAGTGCCGAGCGTTTTGGGCTTTCTCAATTGCACCAACTTAGAGGCCGTGTAGGTCGTGGGGCCGAACAGAGTTTCTGTATTTTAATGACAAGCCATAAATTGTCTAGCGATAGTAAAACCAGGCTGGAGACCATGACCGCCACCAACGACGGATTCGAAATTGCCGAAGTCGATCTCAAGTTACGTGGTCCCGGGGATATTATGGGAACGCAACAAAGTGGTGTGCTCAACCTTAAAATAGCCGATATTGTAAAAGATAATCAGATTTTAAAATTGGCTCGTTCCCATGCGATGCGGATTTTAAAAGAAGATCCCAAGCTCGCGCTCGATAAAAACAAGGTAATACGCTTTACTTATTCTCAAGTTGCTAAGCATAAAAATATCTGGAATTATATTAGTTGAGAGGTTATCTGGAAATTTTATTTTCTTTCTTCTGCCACGAATACACGAATATTTTTAGTTATTAGTGAATTCGTGGCAAAAAAAATGATTTTTTATCACAGTACTTCCTAAGACAGAAACCCAAATTAGCTTTAAAAATTAAAATTTGAAATTATGCCAAAACTATTCGTAATACTATATTTGCAAATTGAAAATACTAAAACATGAAAATTTCATATAACTGGCTTAAGCAATTTATAAAGCTTCCCGAAGCTCCTAAAGAAACGGGAGAATTACTTACAGATTTAGGTTTGGAGGTAGAAGGCTTACAAAGTTTTCAGAGTATAAAAGGTGGTCTGGAAGGCATCGTGGTAGGTCACGTGTTGGAATGCAAAAAACATCCCAATGCAGACAAGTTGCAACTTACCACTATAGACCTTGGGCATGGCGAGCAGGTTCAAATTGTTTGTGGAGCGCCAAATATCGCGACAGGACAAAAAGTTCCGGTAGCGACAATTGGTACTATTCTTTATGATGAAACCGGAAAAGAATGGCCCATAAAAAAGGGCAAAATAAGAGGAGAAACCAGTTATGGAATGATCTGTTCTGAACAAGAACTGGGATTAGGCCAAAGTCACGAGGGGATTATGGTGATGAAAGACGATCTTATCCCCGGAACCGCAGTGGCCGAAATTTTTAAAATTGAAAACGACCAGGTTTATGAGATTGGACTTACCCCAAACCGAGCCGATGCTATGAGCCATTGGGGCGTTGCCAGGGATATTAAAGCAGGATATACCCAACAAGGGAAAAACCTGGAACTTATCACTCCCTCGGTAAGCAGTTTTCATGTAGACAATAGAAGCTTAAAAATTCAGATTCAGGTAAAAGATTCTGCTTTGGCACCAAGATACTGCGGGGTTAGCATGTCTGGATTAAAAATTGAAGAATCTCCAAAATGGCTTCAGAACAGGCTAAAAGCAATTGGGATTGGTCCTAAAAACAACGTGGTAGATGCCACCAACTATGTGATGCACGAGTTGGGCCAGCCTTTGCACGCTTTTGATGCCGCAAAAATTTCCAGGAATGAAATTCACGTGAAAACCCTGGAGAAAGGCACTAAATTCACTACTCTGGATGAGGTAGAACGGGAGCTTCACGAAGAAGATATTATGATTTGTGATGCTGAAAAACCGCTTTGTATCGCAGGTATTTTTGGTGGCGCCAACAGCGGGGTAACAACAGCTACCACCCAAATATTTTTAGAAAGTGCCTATTTTAATCCTGTAAGTGTTAGGAAAACAGCCAAAAGGCACGGTTTAAAAACCGATGCTTCTTTTAGGTTTGAACGCGGCATCGATCCAAATATAACCGAATATGCCTTAAAACGCGCCGTGCTTTTAATTAAAGAAATTGCCGGGGGCGAAATTACCAGCGACATAGATGACCTTTATTTCAAGAAAATGGAAGACTTTCAGGTTTTTCTAACTTTTGATAAAGTGAATAAGCTTATTGGCGAAAACCTACAGGAGGAAACGATAAAATCTATTCTTGCCTCCCTGGAAATTAGGGTGAATAATATTACAGAAACAGGCATGGGACTCACTATTCCTGCCTATCGCGTAGATGTAAGACGCGAAGCCGATGTTATTGAAGAAATTTTAAGGGTTTACGGTTATAACAATATTGAATTTGGTGAAAAACTGAATGCTTCAGTAGCCAATTCTTCCAAATTTGAAGATTATAAACTTCAGAATTTAATTGCCAATCAATTAGCCGGCCAGGGCTTTTATGAGACTATGGCAAATTCATTAACTACATCTTTGTATTCTGAATTAAGCGAGCAACTTAATGAGTCTCAAGATGTAAAAATGCTGAATCCTTTAAGTCAGGATTTATCGGTTTTAAGACAATCTATGTTATTTTCCGGTTTGGAATCGGTGAGCTATAATATTAATAGAAAACGGAATAATTTAAAAATATTTGAATTCGGAAAAACCTATCACGATTTTAGTGGTAGCCGGGTGGAAAATAAACATCTTTCGCTTTTTATAAGTGGCAACCGAAAAACCAAAAATTGGAATGGTGGTGCAGAAAAAACAGACTTTTTCTTTTTAAAAGGTGTGATCACGGCTATTTTTGACAGATTAGGAATTGATGATTTAAAACCATCTGCAGTAAAATCTGATGTGTTTTCTGAAGGACTGGTTATGTATTCAGCAAAGCGTAATCTGGTTTCTTTTGGGGTTGTTCGTAAAAAAATATTGAAGCATTTTGATATTGACCAGGAAGTGCTTTATGCCGATTTTAACTGGGATGCTATGCTGGAAGTAATTAAAGCCAGAAAAGGTAACTTTAAGACTATTCCGAAATATCCTACAATACGAAGGGATTTTGCGCTCCTATTAAATAACAATGTGTCCTACGAAGAGATTGAACAAATCGCCATAAAGACCGAGAAAAAGTTATTGAAAGAAGTAGATCTTTTTGATGTATATCAAGGCGAAAACCTTCCGGAAGGCAAGAAAAGTTATGCGGTGAGTTTTATGTTTCAGGATGAAAACAAAACGCTTACCGATAAGCAAGTAGATAAGATGATGAAAAAGCTTCAGCAAAGCTTTGAAACTGAACTACAGGCAGAATTAAGGTAAGATAACGCCTGTATAAAATAAAATGGCTGTTTAAACTATAATCTAAACAGCCATTTTTTATCTTCAGCAAGCAGGAAATTTATGGAAATTCTTTAAAAATCTCATCCACATAATTTCTTAGGTCTTTTTCCATTCTACGAGAACCTATTTCTTCATTTGTCGTTCCGCGCCATAGAATTTCGTTAGATCTACGGTCTATAAAATCTATGACAATAGACTTTTCTTTATACGGAAATTGTTTAATAGCTTCATCGCCAGTTATACGCTGAATGGTAAAATAATTATCATAAGTATAGTCTTTATAATACGGCCCAATATGCAGGCCGGGGCGATAATAAGAAAAATTGGTATAAACGGGATTAGCGTTCACTGCTACTTTTTCATCAAACATAGTATGGATGTAAACCAATACATCTGGTTGCCGATTATCGATCGCAAAATCTTCTGCAGCCATATTATTGTTAATGGTAGCAATAAGCACCTCATAAATACGCTCATTATCATACTTTTTGCTCACAATAGTATCTTTATCGGGTAGATAAGAATAGGTGTTGTAATTCTTGAGTTTTTCAGCAGCTTCCTTAGAAATATCTTTTCCGGAACCACAGGAAATCATTAAAGCCCCCGTAATAAACAATGTTATTACTTGTTTTATTTTTTTCATAAAAGTCAATTTTCATCAAAATAACTGTTCCCTTAGAATTAAAAAAGTAATCCCTTAATTTTGGTATTTAATTAACAGGGAAACAGCCTAAAGAGACTAAAAATAGGAGGTTTCTGGAAATTAGTAGTATTTTATTTTTTTTATATGTTAAAATAAACGCATCTATCATAAATTTTGATTGCAGGAATCATCCTAATTCTTTAATTTAGTGTTAGATGCTAAAGAAAAAGACCATGAAGTTGAAGTTGCGACGTACGAATTTGGAGGTTAAGTTACATAACACCCGTAACAAAAGGATTCCCTCCAAAAATATAATGTCTCAGGTAGCCGAAATATTTGAAAGGGAAAGCGATAAAGAAAGCCTCATTTTAAATGAAATTAAAGAAGGCGGTGCAGGCACAAACAATTTTACCTTAGATTTTTTAGAAACCGATCGAATTTTCCACCTGTCAGATATAGAGAAGATTTGTGTGGATTACAGGTTGCGATTTTTGGATAGCAGTTATTTTAAAGGCGAAATTCCTTATGAAGCCATTTCAAAATTAAAAAGTTTAGAAAAGCAACACGAAATTGCAATTAAAGCCTATAAAATTGTAGCACCCGCCAAGCTATTTAAGCTGGAGAATGCAGATGATCCTTTATTATTGGCTCCTATGGGCAACGATTATTATTACTTAATTCACAAATGGGGCAACGACTTGCACCCATTAAGAAAACTTATGATGTGGCCTTTTAAAAACATTGAGAACTTTGTTATAGTGCTACTCTCATTAAGCTTTTTAATTGCATTGACAGTTCCCGACGGACTTTTTTCCCCGAAACAAACTACCTCGCAGTTTTTTCTAATCTTTTTCTTTATTTTTAAATGGATTGCAGGCTTATCTATTTTCTACGGCTTTAAAAAGGGTAAGAATTTTAGTTCGTCAATTTGGCAAAGTAAATATTATAACGCTTAAAGTATAATCGGTTATCGGTTCCCTGTTGTGAGTTCTCAGTCTGTCCAATTCGACTCGTCATTACGAAGTTGCAATCTTTTGTTTGGTGTTCGTTATTTAGTGTTTAGTGTTGTGAATCTCTTTTTTTGCTGTCTTTCCGAAAAACTTTGCGGGCTTTGCGTGAAAGAGCAGTTCTCGGTAGTCAGTTACCTGTCGCGGGTTGCGAATTCATCAGGTCTCGATTCTCAGTTGTGAGTTGCGGGTTCTAAGCCTGTCTAATTCGACTCGTTATTGCGAGGAGCGCAGCGACGTGGCAATCTTTCGTTTATTGTTTGGTGCTCGTTGTTTGGCGTTTGGTGTTCTTTGTTAACTTTTGATTGGTTAAGAATCGGGATTGCTGTCAGGTCTGTATAGGTCTGTATATCGAAAAGCGCCGGAACGTTAATTTCTATATAAAATCTAAGACAAGCTAAGCGGTTATTTGTATTTTAGAATTTGCTAAAAACATAAAAATATGAGTTCAGACGAAACATACGAAAGGGTCTATACTGGCTCCGAAACCAACGTGCAGTATTTGCAGGAGCTTTTCAATAAAGCTTCTATTTCTTCTCGAGTTAGAAACGATTTTGACTCGGGCTTAAGAAGTGGTTTTGGAGGNGGCCTGCGAGGCCAGGTACAACTATTTGTAATTAAAAGCCATTATGATGAAGCCTTAAATATTGCNAAAACCACCTTTCCAAAAGATTATACAGATGAATAACCTGCAAGGGGAAAAAGAAGGTAAACGAAACAAATGGTATTTGGTACTTGGTATCTTGTTTCTAGTTTACGGAAGCTACCGGCTCTATTCNCACCTAACCGCCGAAGAAACCGATAATTTTGGTTCGGTATTAGCGATAGGCTTTATTGTTTTTGGAATTTATGACCTATTTAGATATTTTAAAAAAATCTAACTCTTTTTAAACTTGACACTTTAATAGTTATGTGTAGTCCTAAATAACTGTTGCAGATTAATTAGGATTTAAAAATAGTTTAATTAAGCTCATCGATAGTATCATCGTTGAGCTTTTTTGATTTATAAATTCCCATTGTTATTTCTTTTTGGTGGTTCGTGTGATGTCAGGTAATAGCAACAGGGCAAAAGCACTTAATTTTTTCTATCCCTTGGTTTTTCTATCTCCATGATTCTATAGANACCCAGTTAACATACCCCGTATCGGGATATAAAAAAATGACAAGTCCTTTCAGATCATAAATAAACAGTACTTTTTCTATAACTTATTTTCCCGAACTCCAAGATCCTCGCCGTACCGATAGAGGGCGATTTGAAACACAGTTTATCCGACATATTTTTATTGGTGCTTTCCGCCGTGCTTTGCAGGTGCCAGCAATGGGATGAGATCATGCTGTTTGGCCAGCAAGAACTAGAGTGGGAATGATAACACAGGAATTTTTTTTTAGAAATGAGGCGTCAAAAACGGAGTTTATCCCCAAGGTTTCGGGTCTAAATGAGTATTTTGACAACGAAGTAGTTGGAAAAAAGAACAAGTTAGTAACCAAAGTTAGGTTTTTAGAGATGTCATTTAGCCTTAAGCTCTTATATTTGCTAAAAACAGATAACAATGCATCATTTAGAAGACAAAATCAATGAAGCCTGGGAAAACCGGGATTTACTAAAAGATACAGAAACAATTAAAGCCATTCGGGAAGTTATTTCGCTTTTGGACGCGGGGAAACTTAGAACAGCAGAGCCTACCGAAAATGGCTGGAAGGTGAACGAATGGGTAAAAAAAGGCGTAGTACTTTATTTCCCGATTCAGCAAATGGAAACTTTAGAAGCCGGGATTTTTGAATATCACGATAAAATTCCGCTTAAAAAAGGTTATAAAGAAAAAGGAATTCGTGTAGTGCCCAATGCTGTGGCACGCTATGGAGCCTACATCTCCAGCGGGGTGATACTGATGCCGAGCTACGTAAACATTGGTGCCTACGTAGAAGAAGGCACCATGGTAGATACCTGGGCCACAGTAGGAAGCTGTGCTCAAATTGGCAAAAACGTTCATATAAGCGGCGGCGTAGGAATTGGCGGCGTTTTAGAACCCCTACAAGCTTCTCCGGTGATTATAGAGGATAACGCGTTTTTAGGTTCCAGAAGTATTGTGGTTGAAGGTGTGAAAGTTGAAAAAGAAGCCGTGTTGGGCGCCAATGTGGTGCTTACCGCCTCGACTAAAATTATAGATGTAACGGGAAATGCACCTAACGAAATGAAAGGAATAATCCCAGCAAGATCTGTAGTGATTCCTGGCAGTTTTACCAAAAAATTTCCTGCCGGTGATTACAATGTACCTTGTGCACTTATTATTGGAAAACGTAAAGAAAGTACCAATAAAAAGACTTCACTTAATGAGGCTTTAAGGGAATATAGTGTAGCTGTGTAAGCCCCCTGGCCCCCGGAAGGGGGAAAAAGAAATTGAGTCTGTTTAAGAAGTTTAATAAANCGTCATTCTGTTCCGAAAACCTTCGGGATTATTTCAGAATCTAAGTTGTTGAAAATCTCNACTTGTTAGAAGCTAAAAAAAAGTTCAGCTTGAGGGAAATAAAAGCTTTTTAGACAGTCTCTTACAAGAACCCNCATATTGAGAAATATTATGTAAATTTGAGAAGCCCAACTAACAATTANNATCCAGAAATGATGAAAACGATTATTGTTGAAATAAATAATAACAAGGCTTATAAAATTTTAAAAAGTCTAGAGGAACTCCAATTAATTAAAATTGTAAAGAAAATTTGTCCTCCCACCAAACCTAAAACTTTCGCTGGAGCACTACCTAATGAGGTTGCAGAAGAACTGCAGGATTATGTTTCGAAAAGTAGAAATGAATGGCACGAGCGCAATATTTAATAGACACCAATGCTATTATAGATTATTTAGGCGGAAAACTTCCGAATTCAGGAAAAACATTTCTGGAAAAAATAATCACAAAATCTGCTCAGGTTTCAGTAATTACAAAGATTGAATTGTTGGCTTTTAACACCACCGAGGAACATTCTAACACTCTTTCAAATTTTATAAATGGAATGAAGGTCATAGCGCTAACTGTGCCAATTGTTGACAAAACTAGACTTATTAGAAAAAGACATATCGTAAAATTACCTGATGCTATAATTGCTGCCACTGCCTTAAACCAAAATAGTATTCTCGTAACACGCAATATTTCAGACTTCAGGAACATTAAAAATCTAAAAACACTTAACCCACACGCTATTTCTTGAAAAAAAAAATACTCATAATTCAGCAAAAAATGATTGGGGATGTGCTTACATCCTCAATCTTATTTGAAGCNCTTNGGNAAAAATATCCGAAAGCTGAGCTGCATTATTTAATTTATCCGCATACCAAACCAGTGGTNGAAAATAATCCTTTTATAGATAAGGTTATTGAGTATGACCCGAGTGAATATAAAAACCCCTTAAAATTTTTAAAGTTTCTATTTCAGATTAAAAATCAGAATTATACGTCGGTTATAGATGTTTATTCAAAGACAAATTCAGCTTTAATAACCAGGTTTAGCGATGCAAAAATTAGGATTTCGTACAAAAAGTGGTATACCTCGTTTTTTTATACCCGTGTATTTAACAGAAAAATAAAGCCGGTAACCAATGCAGGAATTGCAATTGAAAAAAGACTTCAGTTACTAGAGCCCTTAGGCTTAGAATCATCCCTTCATCTTAAACCAAAGATTTATCTGTCAGAAAAAGAGGAGTTGGCAGCTAAAGAAATATTGTCTAATGCCGGACTTTTAGATCGAAAACCACTTTTTATGATTTCGGTGCTGGGAAGTTCTCCCGCAAAAACCTACCCGCCAGAGTATTTAGCTGAATTGTTAGATGAAATAGTGAAACAAACTTCAGGAAAGCTTTTATTTAATTATATTCCTTCTCAAACTGAAGAAGCCTACAATATTTATAATCGATGTTTACCGGCTACCCAAGAAAATATTTATATGAATATTTTTGGTGAAAGTTTAAGGGAATTTATGGCATTAACCCGTTATTGCAATGCCTTGATTGGGAATGAAGGTGGTGCTATCAATATGGCGAAAGCACTAAATATTCCTACTTTCGCTATTTTCTCCCCATCAATAAAAAGAATAAACTGGAATATTTATGAAGATGGATTGACCCAGGTATCTACGCATCCAGAAGATTTTTTTGCACAGGATTTTAAGAATAAGTCTAAAAAACAAATTCACGGGAATACCGCTGCACTTTACAAAAAATTTAAACCAGATTATATTAAACCTGAATTAGTAAGCTTCCTGGAAAGATTAAAAAAATGAAGTATAAATTCCTAATATATATCAGTTACAGCTACGCTTTTCCTATTGGAGAACCCTTGCAGGAAGAAATTCTAAAGCGGGGTTCTGAAGTTAAATGGTTTAGTGACCGGGATGAACCAAAAAAACATTTTTCAGAAAATGGAATTTTGATAAATAAAGTTCAGGATGCCATAGCATACCAGCCCGATGTGGTTCTCACAATAACCGATAGTGTTGCCCATTTTATCCCGGGAATTAAAGTACAGGTCTTTCACGGTTTCCCGGCCAATAAAAGAAAGGGCTCCGATCAATTTAAGATTCGTGGTTTTTTTGACCTTTATTGCACACAAGGGCCATCCAGCACCATTCCTTTTAACGAAAAACAGAAGAAACACAAAAATTTTGAAGTAGTAGAAACCGGTTGGTCAAAATTAGATCCGCTATTTCCGTTGGAACCGATTAAAAATGAAAAACCAGTCGTTTTAATTGCTTCAACCTTTACAAAGCAATATAGCCTGGCTTTAAATGATGCGGTAGTTAAAGAATTAGGACGCCTTTCCAAAAATAACCAATGGAAATTTATAGCGGTATTACATCCTAAATTGGACAATGAGGTATACCGAAAATTCAAGGCGATGGAAAACGAAAACTTCAGTTTCTGCGAAACCACAGATTTGGTGCCGTTGTTCAAAAAAGCCGATGTGATGTTGGCCGATACAACTTCTGCGCTTATAGAATTCCTAATTCAGGAAAAACCTGTAGTTACGTTTAAAAATAATATGCCAGGGCCTTATTTAATAGATGTTTCTAAGGTGCCAGAAATTGAAATTGCACTAAAAAAAGCGATTTCCAAACCTGCTTATTTAATGAAAGAAGTTAAGAAATTCGCTGATTATTCACATCCATATAAAGACGGCAAGGCCTGTAAAAGAGTTGTTGATGCCTGTATTGAATTTCTGCTTAAAGATAAATCATATCTTAAAAAGAAACCGCTCAACTTGTTCAGGAAATATAAAATGAGAAAAAAACTGGATTATTTTAAGTTTTAACCCCTATTTTTTATAAACCCCTAAAAAGGTCTTAAAATCTTTATAGTGGCGCTTAAAATTCAGCTGAACCCTATTTTTAAGGCTTAAAAACCTCCAGGAGTTAAAGCTCACTAAACTTTCTATGATTTCTGTAGTCTGGTTTTTTGAAATATGGAATTCATAAAGTTTTTCAGGATCTACCTTACCATAACCAGAAAACCTGTTTACCTTATTTTTGGAGTGGATAATACTCAACCACAGTCTCTGGTTCTTTATTCTATTCATATTTTTCTCATATTTCCAGGAACCATGGCGGCTCCTAAACCAAACTGTTTTAAAATCCTCCTTCTTTTCTATAAGGCTAATAAAAGGATTGTTCAATTTCATTAGTTCCCCCAAACGGGTATTTTTTCCAATTTCCAGGCTATACCCATCAACAATATCAAGTGCTTGATGATCTTGTTTATCAAAGTAACTTTGCACCACCTTTGTATAGTTTTCGTGAATACAATCGTCATTGTCGAGGCGGGAAGTAATTATGTATTTTTCGGAATCGAGGTTTTTTATATTATTTACAATTTCCGGCAGGAAGTTAATCATTCCATCAATAAAGAATGGCAGGAAATTCTTGTAAGATTTTTTGTATTCTGCTACTTTTTGCTTATAAACCTCTGGCGTATTGATATCAAAAAAAACCAGCCATTTAAAGTTTTGGTTCACCTGGTTTTTTACCGAACTAAGGCAAAAGTTTTCAAACAAATCGAAACGCTCTTCCAACCATTCTTCAGAAAGCACTTTTTCGTTATTTTTTGTGGTGGTCCAATCTTCAGCCCTTAAATTAAAGCGGGTGAGAATATAATGTTGAAACATAAGCGTTATTTATAAAATAGGTTTTTTACTTGATTTTTTGCCAGCATAGAAAAGATCTCCCTAGAAAAGCTTATAGTTTGAACTTTTTCTTTAACTTTTTCTTTTTAAGGAATTTCTCCTGAAACATATTGCTAAAATACCACATCTTATCAAAAACTTCAGTTTCATTTTTATCGATGTGTTTTGCATATTCGTTGGCCATAATTTGCACCACTTTTTTATCTTGAGAAAGCCTGGAAAAATTTTTCATCCGTTCCGTAAAATTGAGCGGTTTAAAATGCATCCGGTTTAGGTCCACCAGATAAAATTTTGGATTTCCTTCATTCAACTTTATTAGCGTATTTCCCGGGGAATTATCTAAAAATTCCACTTCTTTTTCGTGCAGCTCAAAAACAAAGCGCGTAAAAGCCCTTAAAATCTCCTCGTGTCCATTTCTTGATAAATCTATATCCCTAAAAGTTAAATCGTAGCTTAGCTGCTCACTTACATAAAAGCTTTTTAAGAAAGAAAAGGCAGAAGTTTCTTCCGCAAAAGCCATGGGATAAGGAGTGTCAATTTCTTTAGAAAGCAAATGCTGCGCATAATTAAAAGAGCGTTCGGCTTTGGATTTCCTAAAAAACCTATAAGCAATCTTGTTGAGGGCATTTGGGATTTTAAACGACTTGACGTTTACCTTTTTCCCATGCAATTCAAAGATTTTGATTTTATTCCGCTTTCCATCAACCAACATTTGCCCTTTTTCGTCGAAATTAAAGACAAAATCTTCAATTTTCGATCTGAATTTTTTATAAGCTTGGGAAATGGTGATTTTCATCTTAAAATTTATCTGATGGTTTGATATTAACTATTTTTCATTAAGACTGCAATTTTTTTCGCTTCGCAAGGGTTTCATATAATTCAAATGTTTTCTGACCCAATATTTTTGTGGTAAACTTCTTTTCAAAAACACATTGTGCCCTATCAATAAAAATCTCTCGTAAGGCAGGGTCTTCAATTAGAATTTTAACCTTTTCGGCCAAAGCAGGAGCATCTTTAACTTTAGCGGCAAAACCGTTCACTCCATCGTCAATAGCTTCATCTACTAACCCAACTTTTGTGGAAACCACAGGCACTTTATAATTAAAAGCTTCTAATAAGGCTGTCGGGCCCCCTTCTCGTTCAGAAGTTATTAATAAACAGTCAAATTGAGTCATTAACTTGAAAGCTTCCGGTAGAAAATCTGTAAAAGTGATGTGATTTTCCAGTTTGTATTCTTTTACCAATTCTTTAAATATTTTGGTACGCTCGTAGAACTCGCCAATTTGTAACGCGTGAATATTCTTAATCTTAAATATATTTACCAAGATATTAATTACCTCCACAAAATTTTTTAAATCCTTGGCCTGGGTATGATTGGCGATGGAACCAATTATAAATGTATCTGAAGCTATATTATATTCTTTGCGTAAATTGATAGTTCTTTCTTCTGCACTTTTTAATTCTACTCCGTTATGAATTACGATTAACTTTTTTTTATTTTTTTCTGAAAGGATTCTTTGAAAACTATTCTTGACATTTTCTGAAACACATACAATTGCATCGAATTTAGAATAGTTATATTTTAGCCTACTCAAATAACTTATTTTCTTTCTAATACCCTGTCGCATGTAGATACAGGGAGTACTTAAATTATAAAGAAGGTCACTAAACACAAATCCTGTTACCGCATTACTTGTATGCAATTGAATGACATCGTAAAGATTGCATTTTATAATATGCTTAAAAGTCTTTAGATACTCATAACTATATGGTTTGCAGTAATCTTTAATAATCAGCTTAACGGGCAGCGAGCGGGTAGCTTCAATAAGAGGGGACCCCTTAAAGCAAAACAACTCTTGTTCTACTCCATATAGATTAAGTTCCTTGATTATAAAAAGCAATTGTTGTTCATTCCCACCCCATCGAAGAGCTCCAGAAACATGCAAAACTTTCATTAACTAATTTTTATATGCTACAAATATAAATATAGCCTAATACTTTTATGCAAAAACTTTAAGTTATGCTAATTTTGTTGGCTGGAGATCAAAAATTATAACGAAAAACCCAAGCATGAATATTTTACATCTTTCAGCCGTTAAAAACTGGGGTGGTGGGGAAAAACATATCGAAAATTTATGTATGGAACTGGCCGAAAGCAATCCCGAAATAAATAATACTATTCTATGTAAAAAAGGCGATTTATTTGAGCAAAGCCTACGCAAAAAAAACCTGGATTACACCACAGCACCAATATTTACAAATTTCGATCTGCGGTATATATTAAAACTGATTAAAACCGTTAAATGTAAAAAAATTGACCTTATCCACATTCACGATCCTACTGCGCTGGCTTTTGCAGTAATTACAGAGAGATTTACAGAATTACCGCCTTTTATTTTCAGTAAAAAAACATCTTTTCCTATTCGAGATAGAAAACGTACACTTTATAAATACAACTATCCAAAAATTAAAAAAATACTTTGCGTTTCAGAAAAAAGCAAAGAGGTCATGGCAAAAAGTATAAAAGACCAAACAAAATTAATTAAAATATATCACGGGTTTAGGGAGGAAAGGGAACAATATTCATTTAATAAACAACAATTACTGGACGAATTGGAAATCCCAAAAGGAAAAACCGTAATTGGCAATATTGCCAACCATATCTGGCCAAAGAACCTTGAAACTTTTTTGGAGGTAGCCCATAACCTCATTCATGTAAATAACCGAAAAGATTTATTTTTTATCCAAATTGGATTTTATTTCAGGGAAACACCTAAACTGCGAAAAAAAATAAAAGATTTAAACCTGGAAAACCACATGAAATTAGTTGGCTTTAAAACCAACGCATCGAGATTTCTCAAGACTTTTAATTATTTCCTTTTAACTTCTCAAGCCGAAGGCCTCCCAAACGTAATCTATGAAGCTTTTTACCATAAAGTTCCTGTGATTGCTACAAATGTGGGCGGGATTCCCGAAATTGTGTCCCATATGGAAAACGGACTTTTGGCTGAGCCTTTTGACGTAGAAAAACTTGCCGATCACGTGCTTTTTTTAGAGAACAACCGCAAACTAAAAACCTGTTTCACCGAAAACGGATATAAAAAACTGGTAGAAAATTTCACTACAAAACAGATGGCTCAACAAACATTGCAGGAATACAAAAACATCTTCCATTTACAATAATGAAATCAAAACAAAAAATTCAATTTCATCCCTAATTATTCGTTGTCTCCCAAATTTTTAGGTTTCTACCGTTGTCTTCCCATTTTTCGAAAGTGAATTTACGAAAAACCACATTTTTTCAAAAACTTCGGTTTCAGATTTTTCTATGAGTTCTGCATACTCTTCGGCCATAATCTTCACTTTTTCTTTATCTGAGGTCAAACGGGCAAAATTTTTCATCCGTTCAATAAAATTTAAAGAATGAAAATACATTCGGTTTAAATCTACCAGGTAAAATTGGTAATTTCCATTGTTCAACTGAATCAAAGTATTACCAGGACTATGGTCTAAAAATTCAACTTTCTTCTCGTGTAGATTATAGGTGAACTTTGTAAAGGCGCGCAAAATATCCTCGTGTCCGGGCTTTCCCAGATCTAAATCCCCGAAACTAAGATCGTAATCCAATTGTTCGCTCATGTAGAAACTTTTGGTAAGCGCGCCCTTGCTTACTTCTTCGGCATAAGCGATGGGTTTTGGGGTTCCAACACCTCTCTCTATAAGCGTTTTAGCAAATTCAAACGAACGTTCTGCCTTAGATTTTCTAAACAAAACATACACATAACGGTTGAGTAAATTGGGTTGTCTAAAAGATTTTACATTAACCGTTCGTCCTTTTTGTTCTACAACTTTAATATGGTTTCTTCGTTTCTTTTTGTCTCCAAAAAAACTTCGTCCAACAGCATTGAAATTCAAAAGAATTTCTTCAATCTTATTTTTCGACAATTTATGATATTTAGATATGTATATTTTCATAAACCCAATAAATTCTTAATAGTGAATTTAGTCATAAAGTTTTTCCCTACTTCCCAAACCTTAATAAAATTATAAAAATTTCCTGTCTCGCGTGCTTATCACGAAACTAGGTATTACATAATTTAGTTTCACAGCATTTTTATTTTAATACAATAATTTACCTCGGGACGGGCCCACCAGGCATTAGCCTGAAAAAATAAAAACATTTCGACGCAATCCTTGGAGCGCATTTCAAATCTCACTTAGTGAGTAAAGTTAAGAAATGTTTTACTTTCGCAAATATAACTATCTGAAAGGGGATTAAGAAAAACACTAAATGAAAATACTTCATTTATCAGCAGTAAACAATTGGGGCGGCGGTGAGAACCAAATAGAATTGCTATGTAAGGAGTTCCAAGGTGACTCTCCGAAAATAGAAAATATAATTCTTTGCGTTGATGAAGGCCTGTTTCATAAAAAATTAAAAATCAGCAATTTAAATTATAAAACCTCGAAACGCAGCTTTAATTTAGACGTCAGGTACTGCTTGAAAATTAGACAAATTTGCAAAAAAGAAGGTATTGATCTGATTCATATTCACGATCCCAAAGCGCTTAGCCTTGCCGTTATAGCCGATAAATTTGGTGGACTTCCACCTATGGTTTTCAGTAAAAAAACCTCATTTCCCATAAAAAACCGAAAATCAACACTGTATAAATACAATTATCCCAAACTAAAACGCATTTTATGTGTTTCTGAAGAAACCAGAAGAATAACCGCGACACACATTGAGGATGAAAGTAGGTTGCAAACAATTTATCACGGACTTTCAATAGCCAGGCAAAAAAGTATTTCTGCGGAATTTGAACTTCGGAAAAAACTGAAAATTACAGACGATGTTATTTTAATAGGACATATAGGAAACCACATTCCGGCGAAAGACCTCACTACTTTTGCAAATACTGTAGAAAAAGCTATTCAGCAAAAAGGCAATCTGAAATTTCACTTCGTGCAGATGGGGCAATTCTCTGGGGAAACCCCCAAATTATTACAACAGCTTAAAACAAAAAATATAGAACAACACGTCTCAATTTTAGGTTTTGTTCAGAATGCCGCGGCCTTTATTCCGCAGTTAGATTTTTTACTACTCACTTCAAATTCTGAAGGTGTTCCGAATGTAATTTTTGAAGCTTTTTATTATAAAACTCCGGTAATCGCCACAAATGTTGGCGGAATTCCCGAAATTGTGACCCATTTAGAAAACGGACTTTTAGCAAATGCAGGAGATGCTAATAAACTTGCTGAACACTTATTGTTTTTGGCGCAAAAACCGGAGTTAAAAATTTCTTTTACTGAAAAAGCACATCAAAAATTACTCAAAGATTTCACCACCGGCAGAATGGCCAGGGAAACTTTAAACGCATATAAAAAAATCCTTTATGGAAGATCATAAAACCGAAATGCAAAACGCTTTAGCTACTTTAAAACGCGGCGGGCTTATCCTCTACCCTACCGATACGGTTTGGGGAATTGGCTGCGACGCGACCAATGCCGAAGCGGTAGATAAAGTTTACGCACTTAAGAAACGTAAGGAAAGCATGGCGTTAGTTTGCCTGGTTTCAGATTATAAGATGCTCAATCAATTTATAGAAGAGGTGCCCGAAGTAGCTTACGATATTTTAAAATTCGCCAGAAAGCCAACCACGGTAATTTATGACGACCCCATACGGGTAGCGGAGAATTTAATCGCTCCTGATAATTCTTTAGCAATCAGGGTTTCTAAAGATAAATTTAGTAATGAATTGGCAAAAAGATTTAGAAAACCTATCGTTTCTACCTCTGCCAACCTTAGTGGACAAAAAACTCCCGAATCCTTTGCTCAAATTAGTCCCGAAATTTTAGAAGGTGTGGACTATGTAGTAAATTTGCAAAAATCTAAAAAATCGGCCAAACCTTCTGCCATCATTAAATTAAGCATTGACGGAAAGGTAAAAGTGATTAGAAAATAAACTGTTGCCACGAATACACGAATTATGGCCAAAATTATTTATAAACAAGAAAGTTATGCTATTGTTGGAACATTATTCGATGTTTATAACCAATTGGGAAGCGGATTTTCTGAAATAGTTTACAAAGATGCGTTAGAATTGGAATTTAATTCGCGAAATATTCCTTTCCAAAGAGAAAGAGAGTATTCAGTTTCATATAAAGGAACTATTCTGCCGCATAAATTTTATGCTGATTTTGTGATTTTTAATAAAATTATTTTAGAGATAAAATCTGCAGATAATATTCATGATAGACATATTGCACAATGCATAAACTATCTAAAAGTTTCAGGAAACAAATTGGCAATTTTAGCCAATTTCCATAAAGATCTGCTAGATCATAAAAGAATAGCATTATAAATATTCGTGTATTCGTGGCGTTTAAATATTGATAAAAAAGCTAACGAAATTTTATGGAATATAGACTATGTAGTAAATTTGCAAAAATCTAAAAAATCGGCCAAACCTTCTGCCATCATTAAATTAAGCATTGACGGAAAGGTAAAAGTGATTAGAAAATAAACTGTTGCCACGAACTCGATTTTTAAACCTCACAGTCCCGATAGCTATGCGGATCGAAACCTTTGAGATTTGGATATTCGTGGCAGCAAAGCCTTTAGACTCCAAGTTTTTGGGTCTTAAAAAGCTAAAAAATTTAAAATACTTGTGGAGAATTACAAAGGAGCTTTAACCCATAATATATTTAGGGTCATTACCCGGGCATCGGAAAAATTGCAATTGGAAAGCTACGTAATTGGAGGATTTGTTCGCGATTATATTTTACAACGTGGAGAAGCCAAAGATATTGATATTGTTACTGTAGGCAGCGGAATTGAACTGGCGAAGAAAGTAGCCGAATTATTACCGCATAAACCCAAAGTACAGGTTTTTAAAAATTATGGTACTGCGATGTTGCGAGCTTTCGATATGGAGATTGAATTTGTTGGCGCCAGAAGGGAAAGCTATCAGAAAGACAGTCGTAAACCCATCGTGGAAAACGGCACCCTGGAAGATGACCAAAACCGCAGGGATTTCACCATAAATGCTCTGGCGCTTAGCTTAAATGAAAATAACTTCGGAAATTTATTAGATTCTTTCAACGGGATAGAACACCTCGACTCTAAAGTAATAAAAACCCCACTGGATCCCGATGTTACTTATTCTGATGATCCCTTACGAATGCTTCGGGCCATTCGTTTTGCGAGCCAGTTAAATTTTAGGATAGAAAAAGAATCTTTGGATGCTATTACCAGAAATAAGCAACGCATTAAGATTATTTCTAAAGAAAGAATTACCACTGAGCTTCATAAAATTATGCTGGCCAATAAACCTTCTAAAGGATTCGCGTTACTTCATAAAACCGGCTTACTTTCTATTATAATGCCAGAATTGACTGCTCTGGAAGGTATAGATGAAATTGAAGGGCAAAAGCACAAAGATAACTTTTGGCATACTTTAGAGGTGGTTGATAATATTTCAAAAAACACCGACGATCTTTGGTTGCGGTGGGCAGCTTTATTGCACGATATTGGAAAAGCACCTACCAAAAAATTTCATAAAAAGATAGGCTGGACCTTCCATGGGCACGAGTTTGTAGGCGCCAAAATGGTCTTTAAACTCTTTAAACGTTTGCGTTTACCGCTAAACGATAAAATGAAATACGTACAGAAATTGGTATTAATGAGTTCGCGACCCATCGCCATTGTTGACAATGATGTCACCGATTCTGCCGTACGCCGACTAATTTTTGATACGGGGGAAGATATTGAAGATTTAATGACACTTTGTGAAGCCGATATCACCACTAAGAACCCAAAACGCTATACAAGTTATCACAATAATTTTAAGCTAGTTCGCGAGAAGATGAAAGAGGTGGAAGAACGCGATCACGTGCGTAAATTTCAACCACCGGTTACCGGCGAAGAGATTATGGAAACCTTTAATATTAAACCCTCCCGTGAGATTGGGTTGATTAAAAACACTATAAAAGAGGCAATTTTGGAAGGAGAAATCCCTAATGAGCATGAAGCCGCAAGAGAGTTAATGCTGAAAAAAGGAAGGGAACTTGGGCTTGTTTTAAGTAAGCAATAGACGGTCTCAGTTGGCGGTTGGCAGTAAAAAAATTAAACTTTGAACCTTGAATTATAATGTATAGAAAATCGGTTAAAATTTCGCTTATTTTGGTTTACCTGGTTATTATTGCCGGAGCGGTCGTAAGAATGACGGGGTCTGGAATGGGGTGCCCAGACTGGCCAAAATGCTTCGGTTATTACATTCCTCCCACAGAAATTTCAGAACTGGTGTTTCAGGCAAATCGGGAATACGAAAAAGGACAGATCATTATTGTTGATGAAACTTTAAAAGTTGCCGCCACCAATTTTACTTCCGGAACATTATATTCTGAAGAAAACTGGGAAACCTACACCAAACATGATTACGCCATTTTTAATCCGGCACATACCTGGGTAGAATACATCAACCGACTTTGCGGCGCCTTGGCGGGATTGGGGGTTTTAATTATGGCTTTTCTTTCCTTCGGAAAATGGAAAAAAAGAAAAAGAATTACCCTGCTCTCCTGGTTGAGTGTCTTTTTAATGGGATTTCAAGCCTGGCTTGGCGCTACCGTGGTTTATTCGGTCCTATCTCCTGCAAAAATTACCATTCACATGGTTATGGCCCTTGTTATTGTAGCACTTCTCCTTTATTTGCTTTTTTTAGCCGAAGAGAATCCGCGAAGACAAGTACAAAACAAAACCTTTAAAAACTTAATGATCCTGGCCGTAGGCCTTACGCTTATTCAGGTGGTTTTAGGAACGCAAGTGCGTCAATTTGTAGATGAACAGGTAAGAATGTTGGGGTATGATACTAAAGATCTCTGGTTGGCCAATCCCAACCTTACCTTTTATATTCATAGAAGTTTTTCTATTCTCGTGCTTTTGGTAAATTTGGCGCTATGGTGGAAAAACAGGAAAATTCAACTTCATTATGGCAAGATAAACTGGGTATTATTACTTATTTTTCTTGAAATCGCGACCGGAATTGCGATGTATAATTTTGAATTCCCCTTTCTATCGCAATCTTTACATTTGGTAATCGCCTCGATATTATTCGGGTTTCAATTTTATTTATTATTGGAAAGTTCTGCCGCGGGTAGAAAGTTGAAAACTTCGTAACTTTGTACTTTAAAATTTAATATTATGGTTTATAGATTTAGAGTAATTCTCGATGCTGAAGAAGATGTTTTTAGAGATATAGAAATACTGCAGGAAGACACCCTGGAAGATCTCCATAATACCATTTTACAATCTTTTGGATTTGATGGAGCCGAGATTGCTTCTTTTTATCTTAGCGACCAAAAATGGGAACAGGGGGAAGAATTCTCACAGTTTGATATGGGCGGAGAAGTACGTTTAATGAACGAAACCAGCCTGGAATCAATTTTAAATGAAGAAAATAGGAACATCATCTACGTTTACGATTTCTTAAAAATGTGGACTTTTTTAATTGAACTTGCCCAAGTAGGTAAAATTGAAGATGGCCGCGATTACCCGAACTTGATGTATGTTCACGGACAAATCCCAGACGAAGCCCCAGATAAAGATTTTGTAGGTGAAGATGACGGTGATGCCGGTTCTGAAGATATTTTTGATCAGGGTTACAATACCGACGATTACGACGACCTTTCTTTTGATGAAAACTGGAATTGATTCAGAAGGAATTCATAGATTGCTTCTCCCGATAATTATCGGGATCGCAATGACCAGTGAAAGCCAATATTAGACAGCAGTCTCGCTAAAATAAGATTTCCGTCTTTACTGAAATAAATTCAGCACAGGCTAAGGAAACGACAAAAATTATATACTGAATGATCAACCTTTTTAATGCGCAAATTGAATCGCTTTCTATTCACCGAGTAGGAAACAAAAGCCGAAACGAGAACATTTTTCTATCTGCGGCTCCTTATCAACTCAATGATGAGATTACTCCATTGATTAAAGAATATTTTCTAAAACCATTTAGGGAAAAGGAAGAAAATTATTTTCAGTTTTCCCACGACAGCGATATTGAATTCAACGAATTATACAATCTGGCCAATGCCGTTTTTGATAATCCCGAAGATATTCACGAAGCCTCGAAAAAAATAACCACCTTATTGTTTGAGCAATCTTCGCATCCGCACATTAAGAGTGGGGAAGTTTATGTGGTTTATTTTGAAAATTTACAAATTGATAATGAAAAAGTATCCGGAATTGGGATTTTCAAATCGGAACTAAAACACGATTTCCTGCAATTTGAAGAAAACGGAAGTATTCTGGAAATGATTGTTCAACAGGGAATTAACCTGAATAAATTGGATAAAGGCGCACTTATTTTCAATAAAAACCGCGATGAAGGCTACAAAATATTATCGGTAGATTCCAATAAATACGACACAAAATACTGGCTGGAAAACTTTTTGGGCGTAGATGTGATGCGCGATGAAAATTACAATACCAAAAGCTACCTCAACTTCTGTAAAAATTTTGCTAAAGACGTAGTTTTACCTGCGGAAGACAAAAAAGAAGAAGTCATGTTTATGAACCGAAGTATGGATTACTTCGCTAAGAATGATGATTTTGAAGAAAGTAATTTCCTGAATTCGGTAATAGATAACCCCGATTTGTTACCCGAATTTCAACATTATAAAACTGAAAAAGCGCCTAAATACAAGGTAGAAGACCTTACTAATTTCCCTATCGCCAACAAAGCGGTAACCGATGNCCGCAAGAAAATAAAAAGTATTATTAACTTAGACACCAACATCCAAATAAAAATGGATTTTGTAAATGCAGAGTCGGCCGATAAGTTTGTGGAAAAAGGCTGGGACGAAGAAAAACAAATGTATTATTACCTGGTTTATTTCAATAAAGAAGAAAAGAGTTAGATGTTTTAAAGCCTCGAATTCATTAATATAGGCTCTAGTTTAATCCAGCGTTGTTTTTTTTCGAAAGTTGACTGAAAACGGCTTTTTTCGTGCTAAAACAAGATATAATCGTATTCCGGATCGGCTCCTTGGGGAAGGGTTGGGCTTGCCTGCCGGAGGCACGACAGGCAGGGATGGGATTTACGAAAAGATAATAAATACCATAGCTACTCTAAACTAGAGCCTTAATATAATCAAGAACCTCGGGGCAAGCCCATGAGGTATGAATTGGAGAATACTTTTAAAAAATTGCGAGGCAAGCCTCGGGGAATTAAACCCTCTGGA
>JGI1221J11331_1000056_pt1 | contig 32094 bp, 25 predicted proteins | sample LakVidmifraction_4_FD_11331 | JGI IMG/M metagenome (IMG submission 11331) | reverse complement strand
CTAATTGTTGTCCTTTTGCAGGAGAATGTCCCAATAAAGTTCTTCCGGTTAAAGTAAGATCCGGTCGACTGTTAGCCAAAGCTTTATCAATTAAAAAGTACTCTTGCTCCCATCCTAATGAAGCGGTAACTTTCTTTACATTTTTATCAAAATATTTACAAACTGCTGTCGAAGCATCATCTATGGCAGTTAGTGCTCTCAATAAAGGTGTTTTATAATCTAACGCTTCACCGGTATAGGCAACGAATATTGTTGGAATACTTAAAGTGGTTCCGTAAATAAACGCTGGTGATGTTGGGTCCCAAGCGGTATAACCACGAGCTTCAAAAGTATTTCTGATTCCTCCATTAGGAAAGCTTGATGCATCTGGTTCTTGTTGTACCAATTGATCTCCTCCAAATTTTTCAATGGCCATTCCATTTCCAATAGTTTCAAAAAATGCATCATGCTTTTCAGCGGTTCCGCCAGTTAAAGGCTGAAACCAATGCGTATAATGAGTAACTCCTTTTGACATTGCCCACTCTTTCATTGATGAAGAAACTTGATCTGCAATTTTACGGTCAATTTTTGTTCCGAGCTCAATTGCACTCATAACGCCCTTATAGGCATCTTTGGTTAAATATTGACGCATCGTATTTTCATCGAATACATTTTCGCCAAACAAGATTGATCTTTTTGTATCTTCAGTTACGTCAATAGGTTTTCTTTTTGAGGACTGGGCTAATGCTTGAAATCTAATTACAGACATTTTTTATATTGTTTAGAATTAATATACTGTTTTTAATAGCGCAAATGTAGCCTATAAATTGATTAAAAAAAAATTACCCCCTGTAAATTTGGGGGGTGAAAGTAATTATTTGTGTTTTTGCTAAAAATATCAATCATATTTACATTAAATATATTTTAAGGTTGGATTAACTAAAATAATTATTAAAAAATCATTCTATAAATAAACATAAAATATAAAAAAAGTAAAATAAGCCCTTCTTTCCAACTTAATTTCATTTTGACAGGCGCAAAATTAAGCAGCAATATAAGGAATGAGATTCCCAACATCCATAAAATATCGTTAGACAACAACCTCTGATCTGTTACTGTAATTGGGGTAATTATAGAGGTTAATCCTAAAACCGCTAAAATATTAAATACATTTGACCCAATAAGATTTCCTAATGAAATGGCTTTTTCTTTTTTCAGTACAGCAATGACTGAAGCTGCCAATTCCGGAATACTTGTGCCTATTGACACGATAGTAATGCCAATAATACGTTCGCTAATATTAAAGTTTTTAGCCATACCCACAGCACCATCAATTAATAATTCTGAACCTCCCCAAAGAGATACTCCTCCAATTATTAAAAATAATATATCCTTATACAAAGGTAATTCTTCATCATCTTCGGTCATTTCATCAACAACTGCAGGTGTTTTTTGAAATTTCAATAAATATACCAGAAATATAAATAGCGATAAAACTAAAATAATTCCTTCATAACGCTGTAAAATTCCATCAAAAGCGATAAAACCATATAACAATACTGATGAAATCATCATCACCGGCCAATCAGTTTTGTAAAAGGCTTTTTCTACACTTATCGTTGAAATTATAATTGTGATTGCCAATACCAATCCTAAATTGGCAATATTGGAACCAATAACATTTCCAAAAGCAATATCTGCATGACCCGATAAAGCAGCCTTTATACTCACAATAAGTTCGGGTGCTGATGTAGCGAAAGAAACAACGGTCATCCCAATAACAATTTTAGGAATATTTAACCGCAATGAAAAACCAACTGCGGATTTTAATAACCAGTTCCCTCCTAATATTAACAACACCAAACCAACCAACAAGAACAACAGATTCATGAATTATCTTTTTTGTAAATATAGAAATAATTAAAAGCAATTATTTACTACGCATCATAAAGAATAAATAATCCTAATTGCTTTTGATAGTTACCCTAAAGTCTTATTTTTACTTTATGAAAAAACAAATCTTTAAAATTTTTGGAAAAATCAATAAAATTTTGCTTCCAAGCTTCACTAAAAAAAGAATGGATATGTCTAAAGCTAAAAAATGGCAAATGGCAATTATAGGCTGGCGATATTTTGTTACAAAAAATAGTTTGTAAATACTTAAAAAATAGTATATTTGCACCCTCAAAATGGCCTCGTGGCGCAACTGAATAGCGCACTTGATTACGGCTCAAGAGGTTGATGGTTTGAATCCATTCGAGGTCACCAATGATAACAAGGCTTTCAAGAAATTGAGAGCCTTTTTTATTTTATCATTTGCACACTATTTGCTTTAATTACTAAAATTAGCAATAAATAAAATAAAAAACGGGAGGAATTCTTCCCGACAGGCCCCGCTTAAACCCTCTGTTTTCCATCTTTTTATATAAAAAAGATATATAAATTTATTTTTTTTGCGCTTAGGATATTAATTATACCTAATTTCGATATGAAAAATTGAAAGAAGATTGACACGAACGATGATTATAAACTGCTTCATCAAAAGAGTCAAGAATAAACAAAAAAAACTATGAAAAAAAAGGGAAAAGATCTAAACTTTATTAGCGAAATTGGTACTGACGGAAAAAAAATAAAAGATATATCAAGAGATGATATGAGTTATTATGACCAAAATATTTTTATATTAAACACGCTATCCGTTCCTCAAAAAACATACATAGCGAGTGCATTTAATTCCTATGTCGTAAAACTTAAAAAAGTTACAAAGTAGAAAGGCCGGGACTAATAGCATTCTTATTAGTCTCAACTTCAAAAGGAAAACTACCCCTCTTATATCGGTATGAGGTGTAAATGATGCGCTTTTTTTGTTGTCGTTGGAGGCATTCCTGCTCCTACTTAAATTTTGAGCTATTTTAACATTTATCAAATGTACTTACACATTCTGCACAAAAGAACCTATCGGGTAATCCGTTAAACTGCATTTTAAACCTTTTTTTAAAATAATTTCATTATTTCTTCAATAAATGATAAAAGTCATTGAATTTGTGCTTTTTAAAAATTAATTTTAACCCATAGATTCATTACCTACTTTGTTTAAGTAATGTTTTTGATTTTTTTAGTTAGTAGTAAAAAAAGAAAGGACTGCCTGAAAAGGCAGTCTTTTTTCATTTAAAAATATATCAACCTAAAACTACTTCCCATTTAAGGCATATTTCTTCTTTTACATTATTAATTACCTTTTTTTTAAATATTCTTATTTTACGGCATACATATTAGCGAAAAGCATATTTCTTGTAAAATATTGATTAAAATCTCATTTTTTTTGACAATAAATTGAATATCTTTATGTTTTTTACGCATTGTTTTAAACATAAATAATATTAACCAAAATACACATGACCTTGAAAATAAAAGTAAATGAATCTCACGAATTTGAATTTGAAAGTTCAGATCTTGAAAAACTAGATTTATTAAAACGCTCAGCATCAGAATTTCATGTTATTGAGAAGAACAAATCTTTTGCTGTTAAACTTGAAAAATCTGATTTTAAGAATCGAGAATATGTTGTAAGCGTTAATTCAAATAGCTACACAGTTAATATATCTAATGGAATAGATCAACTTATCAAAGAAATGGGATTTACCATTGGTTCTTCCGTTAAAGCAAATAGTATTAAAGCACCAATGCCCGGTATTATTTTAAGTGTAAATGTTGAAGAAAATCAAGAGGTAAAAGAAGGTGAAACCTTGTTGATTTTAGAAGCTATGAAAATGGAAAATGCCATTGGTGCGCCAAAAGATGGCATTATTAAGTCAATTTTTATTAATAGCGGAGAAACTGTTGATAAGGGCGATCTAATGATTGAGATGGAATAAACTTAACAAGTCAATTAAATATTGAACTATCCAAAATACTTTAAATAACATTAATATGAAAAAAATATTGATAGCAAATAGAGGTGAAATCGCCATTAGAGTCATGAAAACCGCTCGAAAAATGGGGATTAAAACTGTTGCTGTTTATTCAGAAGCCGACAGAAATGCGCCTCATGTCAGATTTGCAGATGAAGCTGTGTGTATAGGACCCGCGCCTTCAAACAAATCCTATCTATTAGGTGATAAAATTATTGAAGTAGCCAAAAAACTACATGTTGATGCCATTCATCCCGGTTACGGATTTTTAAGCGAAAATGCCGATTTTGCCGAAAAAGTAGAACAAAATAATATTATATTTATTGGGCCAAAATCCAGTGCCATCAGAATAATGGGCAGTAAATTGGCTGCAAAAGATGCAGTCAAAAATTATAATATCCCCATGGTTCCTGGAATTGACAGAGCCGTAACCGACCCAAAAGAGGCGGCAGAAATAGCAAAGGAAATTGGCTTTCCAATTCTTATAAAAGCCTCAGCAGGCGGCGGCGGTAAAGGAATGCGCATTGTAGAAAACGAAAATGATGTGGAAGAACAAATGAACCGCGCCATTAGCGAAGCGACCTCCGCTTTTGGTGACGGCTCTGTATTTATCGAAAAATATATTACTTCCCCAAGACATATCGAAGTTCAAATCATTGCAGACAGCCACGGAAATGTTTTACATCTTTTTGAAAGAGAATGCAGTATCCAAAGACGTCATCAAAAAGTTATTGAAGAGGCTCCTTCCACAATTTTAACACCTGAATTAAGATTAAAAATGGGCGACGCAGCCATTAAAGTTGCAAAATCCTGTAATTATTTAGGCGCAGGAACTGTAGAATTTTTAGTAGATAAGCACTTAAATTTCTATTTTCTGGAAATGAATACGCGTTTGCAAGTTGAACATCCGGTTACTGAATTAATTTCAGATGTTGATTTGGTTGAATTACAAATTAAAATTGCTCGTGGTGAAGCCATTCCGTTTAAACAGGAAGAGATAAAAATTAATGGTCACGCATTAGAATTAAGGGTTTATGCAGAAGACTCTATGAACGATTTTTTGCCAAGTGTTGGAAATTTAAGCACCTATAAAATACCTATTGGTAAAGGAATAAGGGTTGATGATGGTTTTGAAGAAGGAATGGACATTCCAATTTACTATGACCCTATGCTTTCTAAACTCATAACTTATGGAAAAACACGTGAAGAAGCGATTCAATTAATGATTGAAGCCATTGGTAACTATAAAATTGAAGGTGTTTTTACAACCTTACCATTTGGAAAATTTGTTTTTGAACATGAAGCTTTTAGAACCGGTAAATTTGACACGCACTTTGTTAAAAATTATTACACACCAAAACTGCTTCAGGCAGCACTTGATGAAGAAGCTAAAATTGCCGCTTTGGTAGGTTTAAAAATTTATTTGGAAGATCAAAAAAAATTAAGAATTCCAATTTCTAACTAATTACACTATTCAATATTATGGAATCAAAAATTGAAAAATTAGCCAAAAGTGTTGCATTGGCACATTTAGGAGGCGGTGAAAAAAGAATTGAAAAGCAACATGCAAATAAAAAGTTAACTGCAAGAGAACGCGTAAATTATTTATTGGATGAAGGCTCTTTTGAAGAAATAGGCATTCTGGTAACTCACAGAACAAACGACTTTGGAATGGAAAACGAAATTTATTTTGGAGATGGCGTTGTAACTGGTTACGGAACAATTAATGACAGATTGGTGTATGTTTTTGCTCAGGATTTTACCGTTTTTGGAGGTTCACTTTCCGAAACAAACGCTGAAAAAATCTGTAAAGTTATGGATCAGGCAGTTAAGGTTGGCGCGCCGATTATAGGTTTAAACGACTCCGGTGGCGCAAGAATCCAGGAAGGCGTGAGGTCTTTGGGCGGCTATGCTGATATTTTTCACAGAAATGTTCATGCATCAGGTGTTGTGCCTCAACTTTCAGCAATTATGGGGCCCTGTGCCGGAGGCGCAGTTTATTCCCCTGCAATGACCGACTTTACTTTGATGGTTGAAAACACCAGCTACATGTTTGTAACTGGTCCGAATGTAGTAAAAACCGTTACCAATGAAGATGTAACTGCCGAAGAATTAGGTGGCGCGAGCGCGCATTCAACCAAATCCGGCGTAACACATATCACTTCCGCAAATGACATTCAGTGTTTAGAGGATATCAAAACATTGTTAAGCTACATTCCTCAAAACAACAGGGAAACCACTAAAAAATTACCTTTTGAACTGGAAGATGAAATAAGAGAATCACTCGAAAATATTATTCCTGAAAACCGAAATCAGCCATATGACATGCATCATGTGATTCGAGGTATTATAGACAACGATTCTTTCTTTGAAATCCACAAGGACTTTGCGGCAAATATTATTGTGGGATTTGCTCGTATTGCAGGAAGAAGTATTGGAATTGTCGCCAATCAACCTATGAATTTAGCGGGATGTTTAGACGTGCACAGCTCCATAAAAGGAGCTCGTTTTACGCGTTTTTGCGATTGTTTTAATATTCCGTTATTGGTATTGGTTGATGTTCCCGGATTTTTACCGGGAACCGACCAGGAATGGAACGGGATTATCAGAAACGGCGCCAAATTATTATATGCTTTAAGTGACGCTACCGTTCCAAGAGTAACCGTTATTACGCGAAAAGCCTATGGTGGTGCTTATGATGTAATGAACTCCAAACACATTGGAGCCGACATGAATTTTGCCTGGCCAACCGCTGAAATTGCCGTAATGGGCGCAAAAGCAGCTGCTGAAGTTATTTTTAGGAATGAAATTAAAAGTGCTGACAATCCTGAAATTAAATTGAAAGAAAGAGAAGCTGAATATGCCGATAAATTTGCCAATCCGTTTGGAGCTGCAAAACGCGGTTTTATTGATGAAGTGATTTACCCAAAGGACACAAGAAGAAAATTAATAAAAGTTTTCCAAATGCTGGAAGGCAAAGAAGTTACCAGGCCAAACAGAAAACATGGAAACATTCCTTTATAACGATTTTACAGCATTAAAAAATCCCGAAATTATTCGAGATTTTTCTGTAAGTACCCGGTAATATGTTCGTCAAATATCTAAAGAGTCAACACAGTTTTAAATGTTTCAGTGTTTAATTTGTTCTTTTGGTTAAACGACTCTTTAAAAAGCCATAATTAAAATTATGGCTTTTTTTTATATTATTTCAGCCGACAATCCTCTGGTTAAAAGTTGTGTGCAACGAGGTTTTAATTCGTTATATTCTCCAGTTTTTACGGCACATTTCCCTTTATAATGAACTAATATAGCACATTGTTCAGCTTGTTCTGCCGTATGATCACAGATTTCAATTAAACAGTCAATCACAAAATCAAATGTATTGACATCATCATTGAATAAAACAATCTCATTTTGGTTGACTTCCTTTTCAAGAATATCAACTTCTTCCTGTATTTTTCTTTTTGTGCTCATATTGCAAAAATAATCATTATTTCACATACTTCAAAGCCACCCAGTTATTTCGTTCAATTTGTTTTTCAAGCTTTAATCCGTATTTCGAAACTTCAGAATCAATAACCGGAATGTCTTCTTTATAAAAACCGCTTAATAAAATTACACCATTTTCACTCAAACAATTTACATAAACATGCATATCATTCAACAAAATGTTTCTGTTAATGTTGGCAATAATCACATCATATTTTTTACTTTTCAACAATGAAGCATCACCTTCAAAAACAGTGATATGTTTACAGTTATTGCGTTCCGCATTTTCCAAAGAATTTTGATAACACCAATTGTCAATATCAATGGCGTCAATTGGATTTGCGCCTTTCATTTCAGCAAATATTGCCAAAATTCCTGTTCCGCAACCCATATCAAGTACTGTTTTGCCGGCAACATCCAAGTTCATTAAATGTTGAACCATCATATGCGTGGTTTCATGATGCCCGGTTCCAAAACTCATTTTAGGCTCAATAACAATATCGTACTTTAAGTTCGGATTCTCATGAAATGGCGCTCTGATACTCACCAAACCATCAACCTGAATCGGATTAAAGTTTTTTTCCCATTCGATGTTCCAGTTTGTTTGTTCAATCACTTCCTTTTCATAAGAAATCTGAAATTCATTTGAATTTAACACATAAATATCGTCTAAAATATGCTCATTCCAGTCTGTTTGCAGAATAAAAGCTTCCACTCCATCTTCATTTTCAACAAAACTTTCAAAACCAACTTCACCCAATTCAGCAATTAAAATTTCAGTTGCCGGTTCTTTCGGACTCACTTTGAAAGTGTACGATATATAAATATTATCCATTAAATTGCGTCAATTATTGCTTTAAAGTCGTCTTTATTCAAGGCTGCACCACCAATTAAACCACCATCCACATCAGGTTTTGAAAAAATTTCCTGTGCATTGGAAGGTTTTACGCTTCCACCATATAAAATAGAAACCTCATCTGCTACATTTTCACCATATTTATCAGCAACAATTTTTCTGATAAAAGCGTGCATTTCCTGAGCCTGTTCAGGAGATGCCGTTTCACCGGTTCCAATTGCCCAAACCGGTTCATAAGCCAATATTATATTTTTCCAAGCCCCAGCCTCTAAATGAAACAAGCCATTTTTAATCTGACTTTCTACAACTTTAAAATGATTATTAGATTTTCTGTCTTCCAAAACTTCACCAAAACAGAAAATTATTTCCATTTTGTTTGCCAAGGCAGTATCCACTTTTTTAGCCAATAGTGCGTCGGTTTCCCCAAAATATTCTCTACGTTCTGAATGTCCTAAAATTACCATATGAACGTCAACAGATTTCAACATTGCCGATGAAATTTCTCCGGTAAAAGCACCGTTTTTTTCATAATGCATGTTCTGCGCTGCCACCTCTACTTTTGTTCCTTTTGCTTTACTGGCCACTTTCTGTAAACTCACAAAGGATGGCGCAACAATAACTCTTGTGTTTTTTAGCGGTTGTTTTTTGATGCTTTTAGCAATCTTTTTGACCAACGATTTAGATTCATCTAAATCATTATTCATTTTCCAGTTACCTGCTACTATTTTTGCTCTCATATTTTTGTTTTTTATTCCTTTTTATCGACAAAATTACTCATTATTAAATTCCTTTAAAAAATTCAATTCACAATTGTACGAATTCGTTTTCGTGACACTGACTTATTTCAACCTTATTTTAGGGTCCAACATTCCATAACTGATATCCACCAAAATATTGATGATGATAAACATGGTGGCAATCACCAAAACACTTCCCATAATAATTGGTAAATCAAGTGTATTTAACGCGTATACAATTTCTTTTCCCAAACCGTTCCAGTTAAAAATATACTCCACAAAAACTGCGCCAGCCAACATAGAGGCAAACCATCCAGAAACCGCAGTGATAACAGGATTCAACGAGTTTTTTAACGCGTGTGTTTTTATAATTTTATAGGTTGAAAGTCCTTTAGCACGCGCGGTTCTTATATAATCCTGACTTAAAACTTCCAGTAAAGAGTTTCTCATCAATTGAACAACTACCGCCAAAGGCCTGATTCCCAATACAATTGCCGGCAATATTAAATTTTTCCATTGAATGTAGGTGTTTTCGCCTAAATCGTCAACTTCATACAAACTGCCCGTCATATTTAAATTGGTGTAATTGTGTAAAACGAATCCGAAAAACCAGGCAAATAAAATGGCCGAAAAAAATGAAGGTACGCTCATTCCCAAGGTACTGAATATTGAAATAATTCTGTCGAAAAAAGTATCTTTATACAATGCCGAAAGTATTCCGAAAAACACGCCTGTAATGATGGCAATCACAATTGCAGAAACTGCTAAAACCGCCGTATTTGGAAGTGTTTCAGCAATTATATCCGTCACCTTCTTATCATTTTTTTGAAAAGATTTTCTCAGATAAGGATACTTTATCACAACAATTTTTTCACCAACCGAAAAAAGTTTTGAATAGGAATATTTTTCAGCAGCTAAATAAGTGTAGTTTTTTGGATTTGAACTGTGAATAGAAATGGGCGATAAATCGTTCAAATAATAAAGATATTGCGTTGTTATGGGCTGGTCAAATCCGTATTTCACGCGAATATTTTGAAGCTGTTCGCTGTCCTCCCGCTGGTCCAGCATCATTCGTGCAGGATCACCGGGCAATACATTAAAAAGAAAAAATATGACGGTAATTACGCCAAAAAGTGTAAGAATTCCGTAAAATATTTTATTTAAAATATATCTAAACAAGGTGCTTTATTTGGTAAACAAAGATAACTTAAAGTATTAAAATTACTACTTTTGCTTAATTCTTTATTTAAACATATGAACAAACAAGCGCTTATTGCACAAATTCAACAAAAAAAATCATTTTTATGTATTGGTCTGGATGTTGATTTGGATAAAATTCCAGCACATTTATTGACAGAAGAAGATCCTATTTTTGAGTTTAACAAACAAATTATTGATGCCACGCATCATTTAGCGGTTGCCTACAAACCTAATACCGCTTTTTATGAAGCTTATGGATTAAAAGGCTGGGCTGCATTGGAAAAAACCATCAATTATCTCAATACCAATTATCCTGAAATTTTCACCATTGCCGATGCCAAACGAGGCGATATTGGCAACACCTCAACCATGTATGCAAAAGCTTTTTTTGAGGATTTAAATTTTGATTCGATAACCGTAGCGCCTTATATGGGAAGTGATTCCGTGGAACCATTTTTAGCCTTTAAAGACAAAACCACCATTCTTTTGGCATTGACATCAAACAAGGGTGGGCTCGATTTTCAAGGATTGAAAATTGACGGAATTGAGATGTACAAAGAAGTCATAAAAACGGCACTTACCTGGAAACATCCCGAAAATTTAATGTTTGTAGTTGGCGCGACAAAACCGACTTATTTTGAGGAAATTCGAAAAATTGTACCCAATCATTTTTTATTGGTTCCAGGTGTTGGCGCCCAAGGAGGAAATTTACAGGAAGTTTGCAAATACGGACTTAATAAAGATTGCGGATTATTAGTGAATTCGGCAAGAAGCATTATTTATGCCGGTAATGACAAAGATTTTGCAAAAGCAGCGCAATTGGAAGCTTTAAAATTGCAACAGGAAATGGCTTTGATTTTAAGTTTTCAGTAAAAAGTTGCAGTTGGCAGATGTTATAAAAAGTTTTAAATTATTGTTACATAATGAAAATTATTAAAGACCAGTTAGGAAGAGAAATTACCTTAAAAACACAACCCAAAAGAATCATTTCATTGGTGCCTTCCCAAACCGAATTGCTTTGTAATTTGAATCTAGAAAATGAGCTTATTGGAATTACAAAATTCTGCGTGCATCCTTATCATTTGAAATCTACCAAAACCATTGTTGGCGGAACAAAAAAAGTGGATTTTGCTAAAATAAAATCATTAAATCCCGATTTTATTTTATGTAATAAAGAAGAGAATACGTATGAATTTTTGCCTGAATTGGAAAAAATAGCACCCACTTATTTTTCCGACATAACTACAATTGAAGACAGTATTACTTTCATTTTAAGCTTAGGAACTGCTTTAAACAGAAGAACGGAAAGCCAAAACTTGGTCGAAAAAATAAATTTTAAGCTAAACGATTTTAAAGAATTCATCAAAACTAAACCAATACGCAAAATCGCTTATTTTATTTGGGCAAAACCTTGGATGGTTGCAGGAAATGAGACTTATATAAACGAAATGTTGAAGCTAAATAAGTTTGAAAACATTTACCAAAATATGAGCAGGTATCCCAAAGTGGAAATTAACAAAATTCGCTATGAAGGCGATCCCGAAGTCATTATTTTATCATCAGAACCATTTCCGTTTAAAGATGAACATGCCATGGAAATTGCTTCTTACACCAATCGCTCTATCACTGTTTTTGCTGATGGCGAAATGTTTAGTTGGTACGGTTCCAGATTGCTATTGGCTTTTGATTATTTTAAAGCATTGCACAAAAAACTTGAAAGTCATTTTTGAGACTTAATCCTGCAATGCAAAAACCCTTTTTAACAAATCGGAAGTCCGTTTGGCTACATTTGCTCTAATTTCAACTTCTTCAACAGCAACCATGGTGAAAACGCCTTTTAAAGCTTCGTTCGTCACATAATCGGTTAAATCCGTATTAACATCAGCAGTTAATGGCAAATTATTGTATCTCGTAATTAAGTCTGTCCAAATTTTATCAGCGCCTACTTTTTTAAATGAATTGTTAATGATTGGATTAAATTTTTGATACAATGCTCCTGAAGTGGCACTTTTCAAATACAGCGTAGCCGAATTTTTATCGCCCAATAAAATATTTTTAGCATCAATAATTGTCATACCTGTTATGGCATCAGCAAAAATAGGAATTGCTTCTCCTACAGCATCTTCAGCGGCCCTGTTTAACACTTTTAATCCCTCATCAGCCAAGTTTGACAAACCGATACTTCTTAAAGTACGGTCAACTTTCTGCAATTCTGCAGGAAGTAAAATTTTAACCATTTCATTTTTAAAGAATCCATCCTGAACAGTCAAAGTTGTCACCTGATTTTTAACTCCGTTTTGCAAGGCTTCCTTTAAACCGGCAGCAATTTGAAAGTTTGTAATTTCTCCATTTGGCAATTGATTTATTACCTGTTGTAATTCTGAACAAGCAGAAAGTTGAAATACAACCACCGCCAAAAGTATTCGTTTTAACATCTTATTATTTTTATTTTGTTAAGGTACTAAAATTATTTCTTGATGCTGTCTGTTTTTTTGTCGTAGCCATACGGACAATGTTTACAGCCGCTTTTACAACAATAGCCTCTTTTTAAATGGTATTTTTCCGTAAAGACACGGTAACCTTCTTCGTTAATATAATAATCTCCTTCTTCTAGGGGAATCGGTCCTTTAAAATCCATAGTACTAAAATAAAAAAACGCTCTGAAATTCAGAACGTTTCCAACTTTATAGGTTAAAATTATTTATTTTCTTTTCCCGGAGGATATTGTTCCATAATTTCTGCAACAAATTCTTTAATTTTCTCTTCCTTTTTGGCAACATTTCCATAAGTTGACAATCCGCCGCTTCCTATTCCCTGCCAAGCCAATTCTTTTTTATTGGCATCAATTAAATCAATAAACAAAGTGCCCTCTGTATACTTTGAAATCTGTGTTCCAAAATTTGGTCCATAATACCAAGGGTGCCAGCCATAATAATAGTTATTGTTGTAAACATCAACTCTTTGGATTGATTTTGCAAATATATTAACCAGTAAATCCGGCTCCTCTGATTTTGTAAATCCATTTGCCAGCATTTCGCTTTCTACGGCTTTTAAAATTCTTCGTTTGTCTAAATCAGAAATTTCGGCTTTATCAATTCCTTTTTTATAAAAAGCAAATGTTTTATACTTTGAAAAGTCGGCAGAAGTATCATAATCTGCTGTAACTCTTATAGAACTGCAAGAGGCTATAAAAAAAAGTAAGGTTAACGGAAGTAATTTTAAGGCTTTCATTTAAATACAATTTTAATTATTAAAATAAATCTTTCAAGATAGAATCATCAACTAAATTAGGCAAAGTCACTTTTAAATTAGGCTCAACTTCCATCGCTCTTTTTATGGCGAAGTCAGCACCTTCATTTCTTGCCCAATTCCTGCGCGCAATCCCATTATTTACATCCCAAAAAAGCATGCTTTTTAAACGCTTTTTGGCCTCTAAACTTCCATCAAGAACCATACCAAATCCGCCGTTAATTACTTCTCCCCAGCCAACTCCGCCGCCGTTATGAATTGATACCCAAGTCGCTCCGCGAAAGCTATCACCAATGACATTTTGAATGGCCATATCGGCCGTGAATTTAGAACCATCATAAATATTTGACGTTTCTCTATAAGGTGAATCGGTTCCCGAAACGTCGTGATGGTCTCTTCCCAACACAATTGGCGCTGAAATTTCTCCGTTTTTTATGGCATTGTTAAAAGCTTCGGCAATTTTCACGCGTCCTTCCGCATCGGCATATAAAATACGCGCTTGCGAACCCACTACCAATTTATTTTCCTGTGCTCCTTTAATCCACTGAATATTGTCTGTCATTTGCTGCTGAATTTCTTTTGGAGAATTTTTTCTTATTTCTTCCAAAACTTCACAAGCAATTGCATCGGTTTTTTCTAAATCAACTGGATTTGCACTCGTACACACCCAACGAAAAGGTCCAAAACCATAATCAAAACACATAGGTCCCATAATGTCCTGAACATAGGATGAATATTTAAAATCGATACCGTTTTCGGCCATAACATCAGCTCCTGCTCTACTTGCTTCCAATAAAAAAGCATTGCCATAATCGAAAAAGTAAGTGCCTTTTGCCGTGTGTTTGTTTATTGCAGCCACTTGTCTTCTTAAACTTCCCTTAACTTTTTCCTTAAATAATTTCGGGTTTTCCACCATCATCACATTTGATTCCTCAAATGAAATTCCTGCAGGATAATAACCGCCGGCCCAAGGATTGTGGAGCGAAGTTTGATCCGAACCTAAATCCACATACACATTTTGTTCAGCGAATTTCTCCCAGACTTCAACGATATTTCCTAAAAAGGCAATAGAAACCACTTCTTTATTTTCTTTGGCTCTTTTTACCCTTAAGGCCAATTCATTTAAATCGGTTATTTTTTCATCAATCCAACCTTGCGACAATCGAATCTCCGTAATTTTGGGATTCACTTCGGCGCAAACTGTAATGCATCCTGCAATATTTCCGGCTTTTGGCTGTGCCCCGCTCATTCCTCCCAAACCAGATGTCAAAAATAATTTCCCCGCCAAAGGCTCTCCATTTTTCGCTATTTTTCGACCTGCATTCAACACCGTAATGGTGGTGCCATGCACGATTCCCTGCGGACCGATGTACATATAACTTCCCGCCGTCATTTGTCCGTATTGCGTTACTCCCAGCGCATTGTATTTTTCCCAGTCGTTTTGTTTGCTGTAATTAGGAATCATCATTCCGTTTGTAACGACTACTCTTGGTGCATTGGTATTTGAAGGAAACAAACCCATTGGATGTCCGGAATACATAATTAAAGTTTGCTCGTCGTTCATTTCCGACAAGTATTTCATAGTGAGTAAATATTGCGCCCAATTCTGAAAAACAGCGCCGTTGCCTCCGTAAGTAATTAATTCATGGGGATGTTGCGCTACGGCTTCATCCAAATTATTCTGAATCATGTGCATAATGGCTTTTGCCTGCACTGAATTTCCCGGATATTCTTTTATCGGTCGCGCATAAAATTTATAATCTGGGCGAAAACGATACATATAAATCCGTCCGTATTCTTTTAATTCTTCAGCAAATTCTTGTGCCAGAACAGGGTGATGTTTTTTATCAAAATACCGCAACGCATTTCTAATGGCGAGCTCTTTCTCTTCTTTTGACAGAACATCGATGCGCTTCGGGGCGTGATTTATTGCTTTTTCGTAAGTTTTTTTTGAAGGCAATTCTGAAGGAATTCCTTGTTTTATTTGATCTTGGAATGTCATTTTAGTGCTATTTAACAGCTACAAATTTACAATTTTTTGAGAGAATTAAATAGTAGGTTTTTTCTAGTTTTTGTGAACTTTACTGAATTGAATTTTTATTATTTCTATAAAAAATTATATATATTTGTTAAGTATCATATTTAATCTATTATAACTTTTTTAAAATGAAAAACACTTTCCTTAAACTTTTTAGCCTCACGTTCTTATTTATGTTGGTTTATAGTCCAATCTTGGCCATAGACATCTCAGACACTCGTTTGCTTTCCAATCCGGCTATCAGTAAAAACCACATCGCCTTCATTTATGCTGAAGACCTTTGGGTGGCTAATAAAGATGGTTCAAACCCAAGGCGGCTAACTATAGATGAAGGTGTGGAATCGAATCCTGTTTTCTCTCCGGATGGCAGTATGATTGCATTCAACGCTCAATATGATGGTAATACTGATGTGTACATTGTGCCTGCCGCAGGAGGTGTTCCTATGCGCCTTACTTGGCATCCCTATAATGACTATGTCAGAGGATTCACTCCAAATGGCAACCAAGTTTTGTTTAATTCTCAGCGCAATACTTTTACCAACAGGTATGCACAACTTTTTACCATTGAGATCGCCAATGGAAAAGTAATGCCATTGGATATTCCCAATGCTTTTTGGGCCTCCTACAGTCCCGATGGCAATCAGATCGCATACACACCAATAGCTGACAGATTTAAGCAGTGGAAGCATTATCGCGGTGGAACAACAAGCAGGATTTGGATTTATGAAATAAAAAATCATTCCGTGGCAGAAGTCCCAAAACCGATTGGAGGCAGCAACGACACCCAACCAATTTGGATAAATAAAACTGTCTATTTCATAAGCGACCGAAATGGAGAATTTAATCTTTTTAGTTATAATCAAGACAACAAGGAAATTAAACAACTGACCGATTTTAAGGATTTTCCGATACTAAACATCTCAGCTTCCAAAGATGAAATCATTTTTGAACAGTCGGGATACCTTCATACCTATAATGTTTCAAGCGGAAATATATCAAGAATAAAAGTGGGCATCGCTACCGACTTATTGGAACACAGGTCCAGATTTGTGTCAGGAAATGATTATATCCGCAGCGCAAACATCTCACCTTCCGGTGCTCGTATGGTGGTGGATTTTAGAGGTGAAATTATCACCATTCCGGCTAAAAAAGGCGACCCTCGAAACCTAAGCAATACACCTGGAGTGCACGAAAAATATCCTTCCTGGTCAGCCGACGGTAAACAAATTGCCTATTTTTCTGATCATGGTGGAGAATATGCGCTACATATAAAAAATGCAAATGGAGAAGGTACTGCCAAAACCATTGCCCTGAATGGTTCCGGTTTTTATGCGAACATTCATTGGTCGCCTAACAGCAAAAAAATCTGTTTTGTAGACAATAGCCGAAGTCTTTATCTGATTGATATTGCTAGTGGAAAATCCAATAAAATTGCTTCTGATGCGGTTTACGTCCCAGGCGCATTCCGTGAACTTTTTGGCAGCTGGTCAGCAGATTCAGCCTGGATATCCTACACCATCATTACCGAAACTAATTTTGAACAGGCTTATTTATATTCTGTAAAAGACAATAAATCCTATCCGGTTTCAGATGGTTTGTCCAACGTAAGCAATCCTGTTTTTGACCCAAGCGGTAAGTATTTATATTTGTTTGCTTCTACCAATGCCGGACCTGTAGTTAACTGGTTTGACCTATCAAATCAAGACATGGCAATGAGCAATTATATCTATCTTGTCACCCTTCAAAAAAATACCGTATCTCCTTTTTCCAAAGAAAATGATGTGGAGGAAATCAACGACACAAACAAAGAAGAAGATAAAAAGGAAGACACAAACATTCCTCCAATTAACATTGATTGGGAAGGCATCACAAACAGAATTGTTTCAATTCCTATTGCTTCAGGTAATTATAGAAATCTACAAGTACCAAAGGAAGGAGAATTATATTATTTGGAGCAAGCATCAGCTGATGGTAAAACTATGCTCAATCAATATGACCTAAAGAAAAGAAAAGGAGAGGCTATTATGCCCGCAGATGATTATATTATTGCTGCAAAAGGAACCAAAACACTTTACTGGATTAAGGAAAAATTTGGCATTGCCGATACCGGAAAAAAACCGGAAGATGACGCAATTGTGAATACCAATGCCATTCAAGTAAAAATTGAGCCTCTTGCTGAATGGTCCAACATTTTTGATGAGGCATGGCGCGTTAACAGGGATTATTTTTATGACCCTGGCATGCACGGTGCAGATTGGGACGCTATGAAAAAGAAGTATGCAGCTTTTCTCCCTCATTTGTCAAGCAAAAGTGATCTTTACAGGGTTATGGAGTGGATGTTTAGTGAATTGTCCGTAGGCCATCACCGCTTTTCTAGTATGGGTGACAGCATGTACGATATTAAAAAAATACAAGGAGGATTGTTAGGAGCAGACTATGAAATTATGAATAATCGCTACCGCATCAAAAAAATCTATGGCGGCCTGAATTGGACTCCGGAATTGAGATCTCCACTTACAGAGCCGGGCGTAGCTATTAAAGAGGGTGATTACATTTTGGAAGTTAACGGCAAAAATGTTACTGCAAATGATAATTTCTTTAGTTTTTTTGAAAACACGGCTGATAAGTTGACTGTACTAACGATCTCTTCTACTCCAAATATGACCAATACAAAGAAAATTACTGTCACGCCTATAGCCTCGGAAATGAGTTTACGCAATCGGGATTGGGTTGAAGGCAATATTAAAAAAGTGAATGATGCAACCAATGGGCAGGTGGCTTATGTTTACGTACCAAACACTACAACACTGGGACATGAATATTTCAAACGCTATTTCTTTCCACAGGCAAATAAAGCCGCAATAATTATTGACGAACGCTTTAATGGAGGTGGTCAATTAGCGGATTATTATATCGACATTTTAAAACGCCCACTGCAATCTTACTGGAGTTACCGTTACGGTAAAGATCAGAAAGCACCTAACGCTTCCATACAGGGTCCAAAAGTTTTGCTTATAGATGAAACTGCAGGTTCCGGTGGTGATTACTTCCCTTATTTGTTCAGAAAAAATGATTTGGGAACCATTATTGGAAAAACAACCTGGGGAGGCTTGGTAGGTATTTTAGGATTTCCTGAATTTATTGACGGTGGAATTGTTACTGCACCAAACCTTGCCTTCTATGATGAAAAAGGATTTGGTATAGAAAATGAGGGCGTAGCTCCAGATATTGAGGTTGAACAATGGCCGGCAGAAGTTATTCAGGGAAAAGATCCACAATTGGAAAAAGCGATAGAAGTCGTTTTAGAACAGTTGAAGGCCAACCCTCCTAAAAAGATAGAAACACCACCCTATCCGGTTAAGGCAAAAAATTAAATGATTGGTTGTGCATAATTAAAGAAGTAATTTTAAACCAATGGTATGGCAAATTAACTCGAAATTGAGCTTATGCCATACCTTTTTTACAGGTTATTATAAAAATATCCTAGTTATTTCATTTTCATTCTTATTGAAAATATTTCATGTAATTTGGTTTGAGTTTTGAACATCCACCTTGCTATGATTGTTATTTTTAAATACATAATTCCGAAGAAATACTCAGGATTAACAATTTATCCTTTTATTTTCTTAAAAAACAAGAAAAGCTTAGAAGACGCATGGTTTTTGAACCACGAAAAAATTCATTTAAAACAACAGGCAGAATTACTTTGGATTTTCTTTTTTGCTTGGTATTTTATAGAATACGTGGTTCGAATTCTTCAATATAAGAACCATGACGCCGCCTATAAAAACATAAGTTTTGAAAAAGAAGCCTATAAAAATGAGCAAGATTTAAATTATTTAGAATTTAGAAAAACCTTCGCTATTTTAAAGTATTTATAGCTTATTAATTTTTTTCTTATACTTTATTCTTTTTTTAAAGTTTTCTGATTTTGTTTCAAATAAAAATATCACAGCAAACAATTAAATATTCCTTATTATTTTTAGCTAAATTGCACTCTAAAGAATTCTTAATTTTATGGAGAAAATAACACCTTACAAACCTAAACATAAAGTACGTATAGTAACTGCAGCTTCCTTATTTGACGGACATGATGCCGCCATAAATATTATGCGAAGAATTATTCAGGCTACCGGAGTTGAAGTGATTCACTTGGGCCACGACAGAAGTGTTGAAGAAGTTGTGAATTGTGCCATTGAGGAAGATGCAAATGCGATAGCGATGACCTCCTACCAGGGTGGGCATATGGAATATTTTAAATATATGTACGACTTGCTTCAGGAAAAAGGTGCCTCTCAAATTAAAATATTTGGCGGCGGCGGCGGCGTAATTCTTCCTGACGAAGTTAAAGAATTGACAAAGTATGGAATTACCAGTATTTATTCCCCGGACGATGGAAGAAAGATGGGTTTGCAGGGAATGATCAATGATATGATTTCAACATGTGATTTTCCAACCGGTGAAGTTGTTGATTTTTCTGTTGCTGATTTGGCTGAAAAAAATCCGAATAAATTAGCAAAATCCATTTCTGCCGCTGAAAATTTCTCAGATAAACATACTGATTTTATCAATGAAATTAAAACAGCATCTAAAAAATCGAAAACACCGGTTTTAGGAATTACAGGCACAGGAGGTTCAGGAAAATCTTCTTTGGTTGATGAATTGGTGAGAAGGTATTTAAAAGACTTTCCTGAAAAAACAATCGCCATTGTTTCGGTTGACCCATCAAAAAGGAAAACAGGCGGTGCCTTATTGGGCGACAGAATCAGAATGAATTCCATAAAAAATAACCGTGTTTATATGCGATCATTGGCAACCCGTCAATCTAATTTAGCCTTGTCGAAACACGTGAGCATTGCCGTTGATATTTTAAAAGTTGCCGAATTTGACATGGTGATTTTAGAAACTTCCGGAATTGGGCAAAGCGATACTGAAATTTTAGACCATTCTGATGTTTCTTTGTACGTGATGACACCAGAATATGGTGCTGCAACGCAATTGGAAAAAATTGACATGATTGATTTTGCCGATGTAATTGCACTGAATAAATTTGACAAACGAGGTGCTTTAGATGCCTTACGCGATGTAAAAAAACAATACCAACGCAATCATCTCTTATGGGAAAACAGTATTGATTCAATGCCGGTTTATGGCACTATCGCTTCTCAGTTTAACGACCCGGGAACGAATGAATTGTATCGGGTTCTCATAAAAAAGATTAATGAAAAAACAAGCACTCACTTTAAAAGTACCTTTGAAATTTCAGATAAAATAAGCGAAAAACAATTTATCATTCCGCCAAACAGGGTTCGTTATTTGTCGGAAATTACTGAAAACAACAGGGCTTACAATAAAAATGCAAAAAACCAAAAACAGATCGCACAAAAACTCTTCGGAATTTTTAAAACTATTGAATCAGTATCAAATGTCCTCCTGAGCGCAGTTGAAGGGTCTTTTCTTTCCCAAATTGGCATTCATGAAGAAGAAATTCTGAAACTGGTTAAAAATGAAGTTGATACCCAATTTTTATCACTTTTATTCAAAGAGTTTGCACGGGTGAAAATGGATTTAAATCCATACAACTGGGAAATTATCTTAAATTGGGAAGCCAAAAAACAATCTTATAAAGATGAGAGTTTTACTTTTAAGGTTCGGGGAAAAGAATTAAACATAAAAACACATAGCGAATCTTTATCGCACACCCAAATTCCTAAAATTTCCCTGCCAAAATATGAAGCTTGGGGCGATTTATTATTGTGGACGTTAGAAGAAAATGTTCCAGGTGAGTTTCCTTATACTGCAGGTCTTTTTCCATTTAAAAGAACAGGAGAAGATCCGGCAAGAATGTTTGCAGGCGAAGGCGGACCTGAGCGCACCAACAGACGTTTTCATTATGTGAGTTTAGGACTTCCGGCAAAACGATTGTCCACAGCTTTTGATTCCGTAACTTTATATGGGAACGACCCTGCTATTCGTCCGGATATTTATGGAAAAATTGGAAATGCAGGAGTTTCTATCTGTTGTTTGGACGATGCCAAAAAATTATATTCCGGGTTTGATTTAACAAGCCCCATGACTTCTGTTTCAATGACCATTAATGGTCCGGCTCCTATGATGCTTGCCTTTTTTATGAATGCAGCAATAGATCAGGAATGTGAAAAATATATTTTGGCAAACGGACTTGAAAAAGAAATTGAAGAAAAAATAAAGGCCATTTATAAGAAAAAAGACGTTGCTCGTCCACAATATCAAGGAAAATTATCCGAAGGAAATAATGGATTGGGATTGTTACTGTTGGGGGTTACAGGGGATGAAGTTTTACCTTATGACGTTTATCACAAAATTAAAACGGAAACCATTTCAAAAGTCCGCGGAACCGTACAAGCCGATATCTTAAAAGAAGATCAGGCACAAAATACCTGTATTTTTTCCACTGAATTTGCCTTGCGTTTGATGGGTGACGTTCAGGAATATTTTATCATAAACAATGTAAGAAATTTTTATTCGGTTTCAATTTCAGGCTATCATATTGCCGAAGCCGGCGCAAATCCGATTTCGCAATTGGCTTTTACTTTGTCAAACGGATTTACCTATGTTGAATATTATTTGTCGAGAGGAATGGATATCAATGAATTCGGACCAAATTTGTCCTTCTTCTTTTCCAATGGCGTTGATCCTGAATACGCTGTAATTGGAAGGGTTGCACGTAAAATTTGGGCGAAAGCCATGAAAGAAAAATACGGCGCCAACCCAAGAGCGCAAATGATGAAATACCACATTCAAACTTCTGGAAGATCATTACATGCGCAAGAAATTGACTTTAATGATATTCGTACAACTTTACAGGCTTTATATGCCATTTACGACAACTGCAACAGCTTGCATACCAATGCGTATGATGAAGCCATAACAACACCAACCGAAGAAAGCGTTCGTCGCGCTATGGCCATTCAGTTGATTATCAATAAAGAATTGGGCTTGGCCAAAAACGAAAATCCGATTCAGGGTTCTTTCATTATTGAAGAATTAACCGATTTGGTGGAAGAAGCCATTTATGTTGAATTTGACAGAATTACCGAACGTGGCGGTGTTTTAGGCGCTATGGAAACGATGTACCAAAGAAGTAAAATACAGGAAGAAAGCTTGTATTATGAAACCTTAAAACACAATGGAGAATTTCCAATTATTGGCGTGAATACTTTTTTAAGCAGCAAAGGCTCACCAACTATTTTACCGCAAGAAGTTGTTAGAGCTACCGAAAAAGAAAAACAATACCAAATTACGGTAGTTAAAAACTTAAACAAAGGAAATGCTTTGGCAGTGCAAGAACATATTGCCTTGTTAAGACAAAAAGCCGTTAATAATGAAAATATTTTTGAACAATTAATGGAAGCCTGTAAAGTCTGTTCTATCGGACAAATTACGGAGGCTTTGTTCCAAGTTGGCGGACAATATAGAAGAAATATGTAAAACAATTATATTAGTAAAAATAAATCATCATTATGAAAAAGTATATATTAATTTTATTAGGAGTACTATTTTTTAGCACTACTATTAATTCTCAAGAAAAAAAAATTACAATTAAAGTTAAAGATGTCAACAATAAACCTGTTGCAGGAGCCATAATTCTTTTGGATAACGTGAAACAAAATATTTTGACAAATTCAGAAGGAATTTTTAAAACAAAATTAAAATTTGAACCAAAGGAAATAAGTGCTTTTCACCCAAATATTGGTATTAAAAAAATAAAATATAATGGGGGAAATAATTTAATTATAAAAATAAAAAAAGGAAATGACTTAAATTTATCTGTTAATTCTCCAAAACAAAAAATTGCAAATTCAAATCAATTTAATACAATATATGATTATTTAAGAGGTAAAGTTTCTGGGATGCATGTGTCTTCAGATAATACAATTGTAATAAGAGGCTACAATTCAATAAATGGAAACATGGCACCTCTTTTTATAGTAAATGAAATAAATGTTTCACAAGAAGTATTTGGTAGAATTATACCCAATGATATTGAATCTGTAACCGTTTTAAAAGGACCAGAAACAACTATATATGGCATAAGAGGTGCTAACGGTGTTATAATTGTTAAAACAAAGTAATAAAATCTATCCTTAAATTAAACCAAAAATCCATCAACAGTGAAAATATTTTTGAACAATTAATGGAAGCCTGTAAAGTATGTTCTATTGGACAAATTACGGATGCTTTATTTGAAGTAGGCGGGCAATATAGAAGAAATATGTAGTTGTTGGTGTTGCGTTTTTGGTTTTTAGTGTTGAGTGTTGAGTTATTATGTTTATTGGTTCATTTCTCTCCTATTGCGTCTTAAATTCAGGAAATATTTCCAGTTGAAAAGCTAACTTTTGTGGGTAAATTTAAATGGTTGTACAGGATGTTTGAGGTCATCGCCTTGTTTAAATATTTTAGTATATTTCCATTGATATCATAAACATTATAATGTCCAGTTTCTGTTAGCACAATAAAAACTACCCAATTTTCAGTACATTACCTTTTTCCTAAATTTTCAAAATTTGCTCACAACTAAATATTAAATTTTATGATTTATCACCCTTGCCGGTTAAAGTACTTTTTAATCCATCCTCCACATTTATCCATAAATAATTAATGAATGATTTAGTTTTATCACGCTCTACTTCTATTTCACCATGTCTGTAACCATCTTTATCTGTTTTAGAACCATCATTTATAAACATATTACCAATGGTAGTAAGTAACTTATTGACCCTGTTTTTTTTGTTCAATATTTCAAATTTAAACGCTTTGTATTTCATTTTCAAATCACCTTTTGAGTTTAAATTATTTCCATTAAATGTAAAAAACAGCTGTTCAATTTCTCCTTCAACTTTTGCATTTAAATTGTATTCAAAAAATGTATTTGCTATTTTAGCATTGAAGTTTTTAAATTGCCCCGAAACCAAAAAATAATCTTGTTTGTCGTTAACATCAAAACTGATATCTAAATTCATTGGTGCTTTACCCATAAAGTTAGAATTGACTGAGATTTTTGTTTTTTCTCCTTTCTTGTATGAATTGGAAAGATTGGTTAAATTAGCATGTACGTTTTTAAAAAATATTTTTCCTGCTTCGTCCGTATTCTCAACTCGTTCTGCATAACTAATATAACCCTGATTAATTTTTAATGCCGAAATTGAAAGATCAAACGGCAAATCCCTGAGCATTTTATTGTACATTTTTTTAATACGCATATCATCCTCAACTCTTTTATCTCTATAAATAATTAAGGTAGGTTTCATAATTTCACTCGAACCTGCTGTTACAAAAAACTTGTTGTAATTATAGCCAAAGTTTAATTTGTTTATTGCTAATTCAGGAATGTGAAGTTCTAAAAGGTCTCGTTCTGCGACAATTTTTGCCGATAACGCTTCTTTTGTAAACTTTGATGTTATTAATAGATTTTTTAAGTTTATTTTATCATTTTCAATGGCTAAAGCTTCAATGCTTAATGCTTCATAGCTATTCATATTTAAAAAGAACTGCTTAGACTTCATCTGAAAATCCTTATAATTAAAGGGTATATTTTCTTTTAATTTATGAGGATTAGTGCTCAGTTCGTTTAATGTGAAATAAATACTATCTAAGCTTATTAAAAGGAGAGCATCTTCCTTATTTTTATTAACTTTTAAAGTCCCGTTAATAAACGAAATTTTATCAATAGTGATGGCTTTATCAAACTGGGTATTAGTTGTAGAATCTTTTGGTTCAAGTTGTTCCTGTTGATAATATTGAAGGTTTGGATTGTTTAAAATAATGTTTTTAATAGAGACAGTTTTATTTATCGCAAACTTCCATAAACTAATGCCTGTAACGTTTAAACTTTTAGCGTTTAACAGGGTTACGATATGTTTATCGGAGTTTAATACTTTTGCAGAAAAATTATCTAATTCAACACTACCTGTTAAAACATTTGCACTTATTTGAGCGTAGTTAAGTTTTATATTTGAAGGTAATTTATAATCAATTGCATTAATTACTTTGCTTTTAAATTTATATTGGAGAAAGAATAAGCTTCCAACAATAATAATTAAAAATATACTAATAATTTTTTTAGACCAACGCATAAGTTAAATTAAGAAATTGCAAAATCTTTTAAAATTCTAACTATTTATAACGCAATTGCGTGAATAATTAACCCATTTGGTATTAAGATTTTTATTATTAAATCTATTGTTATTATACCTTAAATCCGCAATTGATGAGTAAATAGTATTGTCAAAACAGTGAAAAATATTTGCGGAGATGAAAATACAAAAATTAAATATTAAAATAAGCCCTTTTTCAGTAATTTCATTTATTAACCATCTTTTTATGCAGCAAAGGCTCACCAACTATTTTGCCGCAAAAAGTTATTAGAGCCACCGAAAAAGAAAAACAAGACCAAATTACGGTAGTTGAAAACTTAAACAAAGGAAATGCTTTGACAGTAGAAGAACATATTGCCATGTTAAAACAAAAAGCCCTTAATCATTAAAATGTTTTTGAACAATTAAAGGAAGCCTGTAAAATTTGTTCTATCGGACAAATTACGGAGGCTTTATTTAAAGTTGGCGGGCAATATAGAAGAAATATGTAGCTCTTAGTTTTTAGTGTTGAGTTTTGAATCTTTTTGGGCTATCAACTTGAAGGCTTTTGAAGTTTCAACTTCTCAAGCATTTCACCCATTTTTTCGTGGACTTTATTGATTGCTTTCAATGGGCGAATCATTACTTTGAAACTAATGATTTTATCCTCATCGTTTACTTCAATCATATCAATTCCATTAACAGTTACACCATCAATCATCGTTGTAAATTCTAAGAAAAATTGATTTTTATCGATTACTTGTCTAACATAAGTGAAATTAGAATTTTCACCACCAAATACTTCCAGTGCAGCAATTAAATATAATTTAGTAATTTGTTTTCCTTCTTGTGGAGTCCAAACAACTGGCGAATAAAAAGTTACCTCTTCTGCCAAAAGCTCATCCAATATTTTAGGATTCCTTGTTTCTATAAATGTATGCCAGTTTTTTAAAGTCGAGTCCATATGGTCTATTTAATTGATGTCTTTTCCGAATATTGTAAACCGTATTTGTTTATTGTATAAGTGTGATAATTTTTATTCTGATTAATTTGCTTTAGCACCAATAATCTTTAATTCAATAGATTCTACATCTTCATACTTTTCAGCATCAAATTTAAAAGACTTTTCTTGATTTGGTGGGAAAACTTCGTAAATCGTATAGTCTTCACTTTCAATTACTGACTTGGTTTTTGAGTAATATTTTATTTGGATAATAATATCTTTATAATCCGCTATGCTTGCTTTATTTGTAATTATTCCTTTCACTTTGAATTTATTTCCCCAAAAACTTTCATTGTATTTTCCTTCCACACTCAAAAATTGTATTGGGTTAGAATTCTCCGTTTCTTCAATTGTCATTTTCGGTTCTTGATAATTCGAAGGAGTTGGTTTGGAATTATTTGTCGTAAACATAAAAACGAAAGCTAAAACGCCTAATATACCTATTGCAATTAATCCTAATTTGATAAGGTTTTTTCCTAAAAAGCTTTTTTTCGGTTTTGTATCAGTTTGATCTGTTTGATCAGTTTCATGTTGTTTTATTGGTGGTATTTGTGGTGGTGATTGCTCAAATAATTCTTTTAGTTCATCAATTTGGTCAGCTTTAGTCCAATCGGAAAGTCCTTCATACCAAACTTCTGTTTCTCTAGTTATTCCTTTCTTTTTTAATTGAGAAATGTAGAATGGCCCCTCTTGTTCAGTTCCGTTGTGCAAGTAATATTTCATCATAATTTAAAATGTTTCTTATAGTTTCAAATTTTGCATAACGTTTTAGGATTGGAAAAGTCGCGAGTTTGAAATCGTAAATTTCTGTTGTTTTTAATAATTTTATAAAGTTACTTTAATTTTTATATTTAGCTTTAATAAGCACCATTTTTATAGCATTATTGCATAATCATACGAATTCAATTATTTCAAAAAGAATTAAGATAGCTTATTTTCGGTTCACGGCAAAAAGTGTTATTCTTCTGGTGTTTTTGGCTCTTCGTTTAATTCAGACTCTTCATTTTCTATTGGTGGCGCAAAATTTCCGTGTTCATCAAACATATTATCGAATTCAGGGTTATGAGAAAAAACAAATTTTTCGGGTTGCGGACCAGTTTTTCGTAACATATAGGCAAAAACAAATCCAACCAAAAAACCTGACAAATGACCTTCCCATGAAATTTGTTCTTCAATGGGAAAAATATACCAAACGGTACCTCCATATAAAAATACCATTATTAAAGAAACAGCGGCCAAGCGATAATATTTTCGGAAGACGCCACTAAAAAAGATAAAACTCACCAAAAAATAAACCACACCACTTGCGCCAATATGATAGGAAGGACGCGCAAAGGACCAAGTTATAAGTCCGGTAAAAAAAATTCCCCATAAAAGCACTTTTGTGGCAATGCCTTCATAAAAATAATACAAACTCGCCAACATCACCAATAAAGGAATTGAATTACTGAACAAATGCTCTATGCTGCTGTGCAAAAACGGCGAAAAAATAATGCCGCGTAACCCCAGTAATGTTTGCGGATAAATGCCGAAATCATTAAAATTATAACCAAATTTAATCTCAATAAAATACACCAGCCAAATTAAAAAAACGGCAACAACAGGAATGCTTATAAATTTTCGAGGGAATATGGATTTACTTTTTGACATTAAAAAATTTAAATTATGAATTGATGAAATTATTAAAATTTCGCCACTTAATGATGCAATTTAAAAAACTATTTTTTTGCATTAGGGATAGCAGCGATATCCTTTTTTATTTTTCATAAAAAAGATTTAGCGAATAGCCCGACACAAATGTAATGCAGTGTAATGCCCAAAGCATTTTTATTCTTATTTTTACGCTATGAATGAACCCTTAGCAGAACGGATACGTCCAAAAACTTTAGATGATTACATTAGCCAACAACATTTGGTAGGGAAAAACGGCGCGTTAACTGAGCATATTAAGCGAGGCATTATACCGTCCTTGATTTTTTGGGGACCACCTGGAATTGGAAAAACGACGCTTGCCAATATCATTGCTAAGGAATCTCAGCGTCCTTTTTATACGTTGAGCGCCATAAGTTCCGGCGTTAAAGATGTTCGGGATATTATCAATAAAGCCAAACAGGGTGATGGATTATTTACCGAAAAAAATCCCATTTTATTTATTGATGAAATTCATAGATTCAGCAAATCACAACAGGATTCCTTGCTGGGAGCGGTTGAAAAAGGCTGGGTAACTTTAATTGGGGCAACCACTGAAAATCCGAGTTTTGAAGTGATTCCCGCATTGTTATCGCGTTGTCAGGTTTATGTATTGAACTCTTTCAGCAAAAAAGATTTGGAAGATTTGTTGCAACGTGCCTTAAAAGAGGACGCCTTTATTTCTAAAAAAAATATTATTGTTGAAGAAACAGAAGCTTTGCTAAGGGTTTCTGGAGGCGATGCTCGAAAATTATTGAACATTTTTGAGTTGGTGGTAAATACCGAAAAAGAACCTATCAGGATCACCAATGAATTGGTATTTTCCAAAATTCAGAAAAATACGGTGTTGTATGACAAAGCCGGCGAACAACATTACGATATTGTTTCGGCTTTTATAAAATCTATTAGAGGAAGCGATCCAAATGCTGCTGTTTATTGGTTGGCAAGAATGATTGAAGGGGGTGAAGATGCCAAATTCATAGCGAGAAGAATGCTGATTCTTGCTTCGGAAGATATAGGAAATGCAAATCCAACTGCTTTAATTTTAGCCAATAATACGTTTCAGGCCGTAAATATTATTGGTTTTCCTGAATCCCGAATTATTTTAAGTCAGTGTGCTGTTTATTTGGCAAGTTCCGCAAAAAGCAATGCGTCCTATGAAGCCATTGGAAAAGCCCAAACCATCGTTAAAGAAACGGGAGATTTATCTGTTCCATTACATTTAAGAAATGCGCCAACAAAGCTGATGAAAGAATTGGATTACGGCAAAAATTACAAATATGCACACAGCTTTGAAAATAATTTTACGGAGCAGGAATTTTTACCCGATGAAATAAAAAATACCAAAATATTTGAACCTGGCAACAATGCCCGAGAAAATACCATTAGGGATTTTTTGAAAAAATTGTGGAAAGGTAAATATGGTTATTAGAGTTGAGTTTTTAGTGGTGAGTTATTAGTAAAAAAATTAGCCGATTAGCCAATGAATGGGTTAACGTTTAAATGAAAAAGGAATTTAATCCTATCTAAACTAATTTAGGAAGTGAACTTTTAACTTTGAGCTTTGAGCTTTCGGTTTTTTTTTAGTCTCTAGTCTCTGGTCTTTTTTCTTTGTACTTCTAATATCTAACTTTTGGGCTTAGTGGGCTTAATTTCTCAAAACAATAGGCAACGTAAACTCAGTAGTAACCGGCATAGCTCTTTTTATTGCAGGCTGTAAAGTTGGTAAATTTAGTAAGCCAACTCTTAAAATACTATCAAACTGAGGTAATAGCTCTCTTGTTTTATCAGAGATTTTTATATTAGATAAACTTGTTTTACCAGAAGCGTCTATCTTTAATTTCACCAAAATAGTATCATTGACACTGTCCTTAACACGTAATTGAAATTCTTTTAAAGAAGCATAAATATGTTGGGACATTTCTATTTGAAAGCAAATTTGTTGCTTTTCGCGGGAAGGAATATCTTTGCAATTTGGAAAAAGCGGATAAGCATCTACGGTATTAAAATCTACAATAGTGTCGATTTTTTGAATAGGCACCCGCTTTGTGTTCTTTTCAATATAAGAGCAGGATAACACTAAAAATGAGCAAATTAATAAGATAAATAGTTGTTTTATCATTCCTGTTTATTTCAAAAAGTGAAAATACAACATTTTCTGTTAGTCAACAATTTCCAAAAGAAAAACCGATATAAAATATTTCATATCGGTTTATATAATCTCTAACAAAAGTTCATTTATTAGATTAATCCTTTACTAATTGCTTTTTAGTAATTAAAATCACACCATTTTTACCTTTTTCACCATATTTTTCAACTGCAATTTCTCCTTTTAGCACATCCATACTTTCAATGCTACTTGGGTCTAATTTATTCAGTTGCTCTTTAGACACCTCAAGGCCATCAATAATATAAAGTGGAATTTCTTTTGAATCCGAGTTTATAGCATTTTCTTTCTCAATATTTTTATCTTCAACCATAAAAGCAATAGGTAAACTATATTTTACACCAACAGCTTCTCCTTTCTGTTTTCCCGGAATCATTTTCGGCAAACTTGCTATAACTCGTATTGCTTCTTCCTCTAACTTCTTGTGAGGTGCTCTTGCCTGAACATCAGCGACATTACCTTCTTTATCAATTTTAAACATCACAAAAACCTTCTTAAGTCCAGGTGTTAATTTAAGTCCTTTAGCCAACTCCGAATTAAAATTAGCACCAACATGAGCAGTGATTTTTTCTTGCAAACAAGCTTTTAATTCAACTTCAGTTCCTTCACAACCTGGAAACACCGGTACGTTTTCAATTATTGCAAATGGAACAGGTTCACCTTCCAAATATTTTCTTTTTGATTTTGATTCAGTTCTAAGAGTTTTTGGTCGAAAAAAATTAATTCGTTCTCCTTTCTCATCTATTAATACAATATAATCATATAAACTTGCATCTGAATTATTAAATTTCTCATGTATTTTATTTTCTTTTATTGTATACTCGTTTAAATGCAAATAATGATCTACCAACAAACTATTTCCAACAAATGTTTTACCTACCTCAAAGTCAAAATATTTTCCCTCATTATAATCGTTAAAGTCATTCAAAACCATTTTCATTTTATCCAACTCATTGTTTGTTAATACTTTACAAGAAGTATATGTTAGCATTCCTATCAATAAAGGCACTATCAATAAATACTTTAACTGTTTTAGTTTTTGTGATTTTTCTTTTGTGATCATAACGATTCTTTTTTTGATTAATGAATGTTTAAAAAATTGATTGGTAAATGAAATATTTTCTACATTAAAAGTTTCTGATAATAGCTTATTGAAATAGTTATTCTTATCTGTTTCCCTAACCACTTCAGCGTCTGAAATATATTCATGCAATAAGGTAATTCGCTTTTGATATACATACACCATAGGATTAAACCATAGCAAAATTTTTAACAATTCAAAATAGAGTAAATCTAAAGTGTGTCTATGTTTGCAGTGGATTAATTCATGTTGAATTATTTGTAAATCCTTATTTTCAAGAAGATGTTTATTTATAAAAATATAATTAAAAAACGAAAATGCAGATTGTTTCTTCTCCAGCACCACTAAGGAGTAATTTTGTTTTTTAATTATTTTGTTTGATCGTATTAATTTAAATATTTTAGTTAACTTTAGTAAAAACACCAATGCAAATAAACCTACTCCACTATAAAAAATTAATGATGAATACTGTAATATAGAACTGCTTTCTGCTGTTTGTTCTAAAAATGCTTGCGGATTTAAAATAACTTCAGGTAACTGAACAATATATTCCTGAGGAACGTTTTTTTGGAAACTCTCT
>JGI1221J11331_1000051_pt1 | contig 32743 bp, 32 predicted proteins | sample LakVidmifraction_4_FD_11331 | JGI IMG/M metagenome (IMG submission 11331) | reverse complement strand
AGAGAAAAAAGACAGTTCCCTATTCCTATTAATTTTTAAACATCAATAATCAACTTTTTAACTTTCAACTTAAAAATACTGTTGCACCAAACTTATTAAGGTATTTGCATCCTGATCACCAGATTGGCGCCATTTCATTTCCCCTCCTTTATAAATTATAAAAGTAGGAATGCCTTTGATTCTAAGCGCATTGGCAAGCGTCTCGTTTTTTTCAATATCAATTTTTATAACTTTTGCTTTATCTCCCAGAGCTGCAGCCACATCTCGTAAAATATCTTTAAAATCATCAGAGTCTTCTTCTTCCCATTCTGTATAAAAATCGATTAACACAGGAATCTCTGAACTAATTAATTCTCCGAATTTTGCCATAACCTAACATTTTTTTGTGAAATGTTTAAAAAATAAATGCCTTATACTTACAAATGTAACATTTTTATTTAAACAAACGACACCTACTTCTTTTTCAGTGTAATTACCGTTATTTCAGGCCAAATCCCTACACGGCCTGGGAAAGCCAAAAAACCAAAACCTCTGTTCACATTTATAATACGCCCAAATTCTTTATATATTCCAGCCCATTGTTTATAGAAGTATTGAATTGGGCTCCATTTTATACCGGAAATTTCAATGCCAAATTGCATTCCGTGCGTGTGGCCACTTAAAGTAAGATGGAAATTACTTTCATGGTTTTTTATTTCAGCATCCCAATGAGATGGGTCGTGACTCATTAAAATTTTAAAATCTTCCTTTTTGATTTTTGTTGAAGCCAAATTTAAATCACCTGCTTTTTTAAATCGTTTCCCCCAATTTTCAACGCCAACCAGGGCAATTTTATCGTTGCCTTTTTCTACATAAACACTGTCATTCAACAATAAATTAAATCCAATTTGAGGATGCAAATCTTTGATGTCTTGAAAATTTTTTTCTTTCGCTTCTTCAGAATCAAAATGCACATATTCTCCATAATCGTGATTTCCCAATATGGAATATTTGCCATAGTTGGCTTTCAATTTGCTAAAATGAGAAATCCATGGAATCATTTCATCAGCGGTATTGTTCACCAAATCTCCTGTGAATAAAATTAAATCCGATTCCTGTTCATTAATTAATTCAATACCTGCATCTATTTTCTCGGCATCATCAAAACTTCCACTGTGAATATCAGAAATATGAGTGAGTTTAAACCCGTCAAAAGCCTCGGGCAAATCATCAAAATACAAAGTGTGGTTTATGACCTGGTAATTGTATTTTCCGCGAGCCATTCCATACAAAACAGAAATAAACGGAATTGCGGCAAGCGCCAAAGCAACTTTACTCACAAATACCCTTCTGTCACCTAAAAAAGATGTTGAATTTGAGTTTGAAACATACCCAAATATTCCTTTAAGAACTCTAAAAATATCTTCACCAAATAATATAAGCAACGTGCAAATTTTTGGGATGATGGATAAAATTAACAATCCAAAGGCAAACATCACATTTTGTGATATTCCTTTTAACGTGTTAAATGTAGTAAGTTGGTAAATTACATTTGCCAAAACAGCTAAAGAAAAAAGCCAGTAAATAGCAAATACCACTTTATTTTTGGAAATTGTTTTTACGCTTTGAAAAGTATAAAAATCTACGAATAAAATAAATGCCACAAAAATAATCCAACGTATCATAAAGCAAAACTAATCCTATTTTATCTTTGTTAATATAATCAAGAAGAAATTAAGAGGGTTTTAACAGTTTCTCCTTATCATTAGTTTTACAAGATAATTAATTTAATGTTAAAATTGATTTTAGTACTTTTACTCAAATTATTTACAGCTTATCTTGAAACAATGTCAACACAAAAACGCCTTTTCCTTCTAGACGCCTACGCTTTAATTTTTCGTGGTTATTACGCACTTATAAAAAATCCGAGAATTAATTCAAAGGGTATGGACACTTCGGCCATATTAGGGTTTACAAATTCATTGCTTGATGTGATTAAACGCGAAAAACCAGACCATTTAGCTGTGGCTTTTGACAAAGGCGGTTCTCATATTCGTTCTGAAGCATTTCCTGAATATAAATCAAACCGTTTACAAACGCCGGAAGCCATTAAAATTGCGATTCCCTATATCCATAAAATTTTGGAAGCCATGCACATTCCAATTATTGAAAAAGAAGGATTTGAAGCCGATGATTTAATTGGAACTCTTGCCAAACAAGCGGAAAAAGAAGGTTTTAAAACCTATATGGTTACGCCCGATAAAGATTTCGCGCAGCTGGTTTCTGAAAATATTTTCATGTACAAACCTTCCCGAATGGGAAATGGCATTGAGGTTTGGGGGATTCCCGAAGTTCAGCAAAAATTTGAAGTGGAACATCCTGAGCAGGTAATAGATTTTCTGGGAATGATGGGAGACGCCATTGATAACATTCCAGGACTTCCAGGTGTTGGTGAAAAAACTGCAAAAAAGTTTATTAAAGAATATGGCAGTATGGAGAATCTTTTGGCACATTCGCATGAGCTGAAAGGTAAAATGAAAGAAAAAGTTGAAGAGAATAAAGAATTGGGCTTGTTGTCTAAAAGATTGGCGACTATTATATTGGATTGTCCAGTTACCTTTAATGAAAAAGATTATGAATTAAATCATCCCGATTTTGAAAAGGTAAATGAAATTTTAAAAGAACTTGAATTCAGAAGAATTGCCGAAAGCTTTAATCGCATATTTAAATTACCTTCTGAAACCCCAAAAAATATTCAGAAAGAAGAAATTGCTGATTCTAAAAAACAGCAACCTGCATCAGAACATCAATTCGATTTATTTTCAATACCTTCAACTGTTACTGATAACGAAGCCTTTTCCGCAGGCGATAAAACGACTAAAAACACCAATCATTTATACCAGTCTGTAAATTCACCTTTCTCCAGAAAATTGTTTCTCGAAAAATTATTGATGCAAAAATCGGTCAGTTTTTATATTGAAACCATTGGAGAAAACTTATTTGAAACCGATTTGGCAGGAATTTCTTTTTCCTATGAAAAAGGAAAAGGATATTACGTGCCGCTTTCTGAAGACAAAGAGGAAACACAAAGAATATTAGAAGAGTTATGCCCGTTTTTTGAAAATAAAACCATAGAAAAAATTGGTCATGACCTAAAAAACAGCGTTAAAGTTTTAAGCAATCACAAAATTGAAATCAAAGGAAAATTGTTTGACATTATGTTGGCGCATTATTTAATAAATCCTGATATGCGCCATGATTTAATGGTGCTCTCGGAAACCTATTTAAATTACAAACCTTTTGATTTAAACGCTTTAGTTGGTAAAAAAAGAAAAAACCAAATTTCCATTCGTGAATTAGACCTCAAAAAACAAACAGAATATGCGGTTGAAAATGCAGATGTCGCTTTTCAGCTTAAAGATTTTTTTGAAAAAGAATTAAATGAATTTAACCTTACCAAATTATTTGATGACATTGAAATGCCGCTACTTCGCGTATTGGCTGCAATGGAATTGGAAGGGATAAAAATGGATGACGAATTTTTAAATTCGCTGTCCGAAAAATTGGTGGAGGATATTCAACATTTAGAAAACGAGATTTATAAAGAAGCAAATATTGAGTTTAATCTGGCTTCACCAAAACAATTGGGTGATGTACTTTTTGAGCATTTAAAATTAACTGAAAAGCCTAAAAAAACCAAAACCGGACAGTATGCAACCGGAGAAGAAATTTTATCTAAACTGGCAGCAAAACATCAAATTGTAAAAAACATTTTAGAATGGCGCGGGTTGGTAAAATTAAAAAACACCTATGTTGATGCGTTGCCAAATCAAATAGACAAAAAAACAGGAAGAGTTCATACCACTTACAGTCAGGCCGTGGCAGCAACCGGAAGGTTAAGCTCTAACAATCCGAACCTGCAAAATATTCCGATGAGAACAGAACGCGGTCGCCAGGTAAGAAAAGCCTTTGTTGCCAGAGATGAAAATTACACATTAGTGTCTGCCGATTATTCTCAAATTGAACTTCGTATTATTGCCGCTTTAAGCAACGATGAAAGTATGATCAAATCCTTTAGAAATTTGGAAGACATTCACGCCGCAACAGCCGCCAAAATTTTCGATGTTCCCTTGAATGAAGTCACAAGAACGCAACGTGGGGAAGCAAAAGCTGTGAATTTCGGAATTATATACGGACAAGGTGCTTTTACTTTGGCTGAACAATTGAACAAATCAAGATCCGAGGCAAAAGAACTGATAGACAATTACTACAAAACATTTCCAAAATTAAAAGAATTTATTGCCAGTCAAATGGAATTGGCCCGTGAGCAAGGTTATGTGGAAACAATTTTAGGGCGACGTCGATATTTGAAAAACATCAATTCACAAAACGCTGTTGTTAGAGCCGGAGATGAACGAAATGCCGTAAACGCCCCTATTCAGGGAAGTGCCGCTGATATTATTAAAATTGCGATGATTAATATTTATAAGCTGTTGAATGATGGAAATTATAAATCGAAAATGTTATTGCAGGTTCATGATGAGTTGGTTTTTGATGTTCATAAAGATGAACTTGACGATTTAGAACCAAAAATTAAACAGGAAATGGAACATGCATTTACATTTTCTGTTCCGTTAACTGTTGAATTGGGAGAAGGAAAAAACTGGCTGGAAGCACATTAATTGTGTAATTGTTTAATTGTGGCTGAAAATGGACTCGTGATAAATTTCAGGAATGCAAATTTTGACTTTCGACTTTGAGAATTTTAAACACTGTAACATTCTGTATTTGTGACTTTTAACTTTTAAAATTTGAAGCTTTCCAACGATTCAACAATTAAACGATTCAACAAATAAACTTTTTTAAAAACCCTGTTTGTTATCACTAAAATAGTTTGTACATTTGCACTCCCTTTTTAGGGAGAAAAATGAATGTTTAACTATAACAAAGAATTTAATTGTGAGTAAATTAAGTTACAAAACAGTATCAGCTAACAAAAATACCGTTACTAAGGAGTGGGTATTGGTTGATGCAGACGGCCAAACGTTGGGTCGTATAGCCTCTAGAATAGCGATGCTAATTAGAGGTAAATACAAAACAAATTACACGCCTCACGTAGATTGCGGAGACAATGTAGTTGTTATCAACGCCGAAAAAATTAATCTAACAGGTAAAAAATGGGGTGACAAAACCTATATTCGTCACACTGGCTACCCTGGAGGACAACGATCGTTAACTGCTATTGAAGTATTCGAGAAAGACCCTACACGTCTTCTTGAAAAAGCAGTAAAAGGAATGTTACCTAAAAACAAATTAGGAAGCGCTCTTTTCAGAAATTTATATGTTTATGCAGGTACTGAGCACCAACAAACAGCTCAAACACCAAAAACCATTAACCTTAACGATCTAAAATAATAATGGAAACAATACACAAAATAGGTAGAAGAAAAACAGCGGTAGCTCGTGTTTATGTTTCTGATGGTACTGGAAACATTACTATCAATAAAAGAGAATTTAAAAACTACTTTACAACAGCAGCTTTACAATATAAAGTTTTACAGGCGCTAAGTTTAACAGATCACGTAACTTCATTTGACATTAAAGTAAATGTTTTTGGAGGCGGAATAACCGGACAAGCGGAAGCTATACGTTTGGCTCTTTCAAGAGTTTTGGTTGAGCTAAATGCTGAAAACAGACTAATTCTTAAACCACAAGGATTGCTTACCAGAGACCCAAGAATGGTTGAACGTAAAAAATTCGGTCAAAAGAAAGCAAGAAAAAAATTCCAATTCTCAAAACGTTAATCGTTTATTTGAATTGTTTCACCAATTTTTTTGTTGGTTCATTGAAATTAAAATTAATAACAAAGTTATCGTTGATCAGTCAATGATTGACAAAAGTTTAGCATCCAAATAGGTAAGATCGGGTTTCCGCTACTTACCTATTGCTAGCTCAACGGAACGTAAACTAAATTACAAAATGGCAAAAATTGAAATTAAAGAATTATTAGACGCAGGTGTACACTTTGGTCACCTAACAAGAAAATGGAACCCAAATATGGCTCCATACATTTACGGAGAGCGTAACGGAATTCATATTATTGACCTTTACAAAACCGCTGCAAAAATTGAAGAAGCTGCTGAAGCACTTCAAAAAATTGCAAACTCAGGCAGAAAAATCCTTTTTGTTGCTACAAAAAAACAAGCAAAAGAAATTATTGCAGAAAAATCTGCCAGCATCCATATGCCATACATCACTGAAAGATGGTTTGGCGGAATGTTGACAAATTTTGTTACTATTAGAAAGGCTGTTAAAAAAATGACAGTTATTGACAGAATGAAATTAGATGGTTCTTTTGATGCACTATCAAAAAGAGAAAAATTACAAATTAACCGTCAAAGAGAAAAATTAGAAAAAAACTTAGGTTCTGTTTCTGAGATGACTCGTTTGCCAGGTGCCATTTTTGTAATTGATGTTAAAAAAGAACACATTGCCATAGCTGAAGCCAAAAACTTAAATATTCCAATTTTCGCAATGGTTGACACAAACTCTGATCCAAGAGGTTTAGATTATGTAATTCCATCAAATGATGATGCTTCAAAATCAATCAATAAAGTTTTAGGTTTTATAATTGACTCAATTGCAGAAGGTTTAGCTGACAGAAAAGCAACTAAAGATAAAACTGTTGAAGTAGAAGCTGAAGTTAAAGTTAAAGAAACAAAATAATTAATGTGTCACCGCTGAATTTTAAAATTCAACAAAAATTATAAAATAATGGCAAAAATTACAGCCGCAGAAGTAAATAATTTAAGAAAATCGACCGGAGCCGGCATGATGGATTGCAAAAATGCACTTGTTGAAGCTGAAGGAAATTTTGATAAAGCAATTGAAATTTTACGTAAAAAAGGACAAAAAGTTGCTGCAAACAGAGCTGACAGAGATTCATCTGAAGGTGCTGTTATCGCTAAAGTTAATGACGACAATACAGTAGGTGTTATCGTTTCATTAAACTGCGAAACAGATTTTGTTGCAAAAAACGACTCTTTTGTTGATTTAGCGACCAAATTTGCTGAAATTGGGATAGACTGCGATTCAAAAGATGACTTTTTAAATGCTGATTTTGGAGGAATGACCGTTGCTGAAAAATTAATTGAGCAAACTGGTGTTATTGGTGAAAAATTGGAAATAGGCGCTTTTGAAAAAGTGACTGGTAAATTTGTGGGATATTACATTCACGCAGGTAATAAAATTGCTTCGCTAGTTGCATTATCTGAAAATCCTGATGGCGCAAGTGTTGTCGCAAGAGACGTTTCTATGCAAGCTGCCGCAATGGGCGCAACTACTTTATCTTACAAAGATTTTGATCCGAATTTTGTTGCTTCTGAAACTGAAGCAAGAATTGCAGTGATAGAAAAAGAGAATATTGAACTTGGCCGATTGGGAAAAACCCTTAAACATGTGCCAACTTATATTTCCAGAATGCAATTAACAGATGAAATAATTGCCCAAGCTAAAGAAGCTATAAAAGCTGAACTTAAAGCTGAAGGCAAACCTGAACAAATTTGGGATAAAATTCTTCCTGGAAAATTGGAAAGGTTTATTTCTGACAATACTACGTTAGACCAAGAACTTTGTCTTCTTGACCAAGTTTTTATCAAAGATGATAAATTAACTGTTGCGGATTACGTAAAAACTATTGGTGTTACAGTAACCGACTTTAAAAGAGTTTCTTTAGCGTAATTGCACATACATAAATTTAAAAAACTCGCTTAAAGCGAGTTTTTTTTTGTTCTAAATATCGTTGCTGAATGGTTTTCCATTTATCCTTTTTTCAAGCCCAATTTATGCCCTGCAAATGCATAATATAAAATGATTAAATAACAAGGAAGTAAAATCCAGTAGCCAGTTGTTGCCGCTTGCGCAGAAGCAGAAGCCTCATTTATTCCATGCGCAATCAAATCGGCCTTAGTCCCATCAACAAATCTTCCGTATAAAGGTGGAATAATTGCCCCTCCGGAAATTGCCATAATCAATAACGCGGAAGCAGTTTTGGTGAATTTCCCTAACCCCTTTAAAGTTAAAGGCCAAACTGCAGGCCAAACCAATGCATTTGCAATACCTAATACGGCCACAAATAATATTGACATATATCCTGAAGAAAATACAATCCCAAAAGTAAATACAATTCCTAATATGGCGCTTGCTTTCAATGCGAAAGCCTGATTGATGTATTTAGGAATTAAAAATATACCCAATGCATACGTGGCAACCATCGCCAACAAGGTAAAAGTGGTAAAAAATTTGGCATCGGCAGCAGGAAACCCTAAAGAAATTCCGTAGGCTATAATGGTGTCACCCGCAATAACTTCTACGCCCACATAAACAAAAAGCGTTAAAACGCCCAACCATAGATGTGGAAATTGGAAAATACTTGTTTTGGTTGTTTCTCCAACTTTCGTTTCCTCAATTGGTTCTGCTTCTACATGAGGCAGCGGCGCACGTCTTATTAAAATACCCAAAACCGCTAAAATTACCGCCATAACAACATAGGGAATCACAACACTATCGGCCATAACGTCTAACAACTGAGATTTTTCCGCATCGCCAACGATACTTAGTTTGTCCTGTATTTCATCAATTCCCGATAACAAAATTGCACCAAAAATAAGGGAGCCTAAAGCGCCCGCCACTTTATTTGCAATTCCCATAATTGCAATTCGTTTTGCTGCACTTTCAATAGGACCTAAAATGGTTATGTAAGGATTTGAAGCTGTTTGCAGCAAAGTCATTCCCAAACCCTGAATAAAAATTCCCGCTAAAAATACCCAATACGTTCTTGCTTCTGCAGCAGGAATAAAAACCAATGCGCCAATTGCCATCACAAATAAACCCAATGACATTCCTTTGCGATACCCTATTTTAGTTAAAATATAAGATGCCGGTAAAGCCATAACCACAAAAGAGATGTAAGATGCAGAAGCCACCAATAACGATTGCGCAGTAGTTAACTCGTTTATGGTTTTCATAAAAGGAATTAAAGCCCCATTAATCCAGGTTACAAATCCGAAAATAAAAAATAATCCTGCTATAATAAGAATTGGAACAAATGAATTGTTTTTAGCATTGGTGGTTGAACTTACCGTATTTGACATCGTAAAAAGTTTATTTGAATAAGATTTTAAATTTATTGTATTTTCTTTTAAGACAGTACATTTATCTTAAAACATTTTAAGCTATATTTTTAAGAAAACTAAAATAAAATTAAGCGTTGATTTTTTTATGGAATAAATATATTCTTTTTATAATTATTTTTATTTTTATTCAGACATAACATTGCGTTTTTACTTATAAAGTATTTCATATATTTGCATAACTTTCAAAGAAATTATGGCTTATAAAAGAATTCTATTAAAATTAAGCGGTGAAGCACTTATGGGTGATCGCCAATACGGTATAGATCCGTCACGTTTATCAGCCTATGCTGAAGAAATTAAAAAAATTGTTGAAAACGGTATTGAAGTCGCCATTGTGATAGGAGGCGGGAATATATTTAGGGGTGTTGCGGGCGCCAGTAATGGAATTGACAGGGTTCAGGCGGATTATATGGGTATGCTTGCCACTATTATTAACGGCTTGGCCTTACAAAGTGCTATAGAAGCTATCAAAATAAAAACAAGACTGCTCACGGCCATTAAAATGGAACAGGTTGCAGAACCCTTTATCAAAAGAAGGGCAGTTCGCCATTTGGAAAAAGGACGTGTGGTCATCTTTGGAGGAGGAACCGGAAATCCGTATTTCACTACAGATACAGCTGCCGTTTTGAGAGCCATTGAAATTGGTGCAGATGTTATTTTAAAAGGTACACGAGTTGACGGAATTTACAATTCGGACCCGGAAACAAACAAAGATGCCATTAAATTCGACTCCATTACCTACGAAGACGTTTTAAGTAAAGGCTTAAAAATAATGGATACGACGGCATTTACTTTGAGCCAGGAAAATAATTTGCCTATTATTGTTTTTGACATGAATAAGGCAGGTAATTTAGAAAAAGTAATTTCAGGAGAAACAATAGGAACAAAAGTTGATAAATAAACGTATAATTTATAGTTAACCAGTTATGAATGAGGAGTTAGAATTTATTATAGACAGCACAAAAGAATTAATGGAAAATGCTATTCTGCATTTAGAAAAAGAGTTCAGAAATATCAGGGCGGGAAAAGCAAGTCCGGCAATGCTGGGGAATGTTACCGTTGATTACTATGGTTCCCAAACACCACTTGCGCAAATTGCAAATGTAAGCACAATGGATGCACACACCATTACCATTCAGCCTTGGGAAAAAAACATGTTACAGGGCATCGAAAAAGCAATTATGCTTGCCAATCTAGGATTTAACCCTATGAATAATGGAGACATCATTATTATTAATGTTCCTGCTTTAACAGAAGAAAGACGAAGAGAACTTTCCAAACAGGCAAAAGCAGCCACTGAATTTGCTAAGGTCAGCATCAGAAACGGTCGTAGAGAAGCGATGAGTGAAATTAAAAAAATAGAAGAAGCTTCTGAAGACATGAAAGCAAACGCCGAAATTGACATTCAAAAATTAACGGATGATTTTAGTATTGAAGTTGACAATCATTATAAAAATAAAGATCAAGAAATCATGAAAGTTTAATTTTTTTCAAAAGTTAAACTTATCAAAAAAAATAAAAACACTCTTAAGAGTGTTTTTTTATTTCCATATATTTATTCTTACTTATCGAAAAAAATGCTCAATGAAACACTTCGTTATTTTATTATTACTCATTCCATTTCTGTCCATTTCACAAAATCAAATTCAAGGAATTGTATTGGACAATGTAAACAACAAGCCATTACCTTTTGCTACAATTACAACTTCTGCAAATTTCGGAACATTAACTGATGTTGATGGGAAATTTTATATAAAATCCGAAAAAATAATTACACAAATAAGCATTTCATACGTTGGATTTGAATCTATTGTTGTTCCCGTTTCAAAAAACGAAAAGTTTATTAAAATATCCTTAAAGCCAAAAATTGAAAGCTTACGAGAAATTCAAATAATTGCCAAAGAAAATCCGGCCCTGCAAATTATTAGAAATACCATAAAAAATAAACCGGAAAATAATATTGAAGAATCGTTAAATTCCTTCAAATTTAATACCTACAACAAAATTTTGGTTACGGCAAACCCCGATTCAATAGGCGGAAATATAGATTCTCTATTTGTGCTGAAAGATGGTCAAAAACAATTTAAAAAATTGGATTCTTCAACCTATAAATTCAAAAAAGAAATTGACAAAAAACACTTATACATTTCTGAGAAAATTTCTGAATTTCAATTTCAAAAAGGAAAAGGCAAAAAAGAAGTGATTTTGGCATCAAGAATGGCAGGATTAAAACAACCAATCTATGAATTACTGGCAGTTACTTTCCAAGATTTGTCTTTTTACAATGAATTTTACGTCCTAGCCGGAACAAAATATATCAATCCAATTGCCGACGATGCATTAAAAACATACAATTATAAAATATTAGATACCGTAAAAACGGAATCAGGAAGTTCCATTTTAGTTTATTTTAAACCCAAAGAAAAAAAAGAGATTTTAGGAATTGAAGGTGTTTTATATATTGACTATCAAAGTTTTGCACTTACAAAAGCGATTGCCGAATTAAAAGGAATTGTAAACGTAAAAGCAACCCAAAACTATAATTATTTAAAAGAGTACCATATTTGGTTTCCACAAAATATGGATGTTGTATTAAAAAAAGGAAACAATAATGAGCGTATTTCCTTATTTGGCGGCACTGTAAAATTTGGTGAATCTAAAAAAAATGACTCCATCGTATCGACCAAAACAAAAAGAGAAAGCGATGTTGTCTATTTCATATCAAAAGCAAGTAATTCTAACATTGAAATAAACACGCCAATTGTCGTAAAAGGCGCTGCGCCAGCCATACAATTTAATGATGATGCGAACAAAAAAAAGGAAGATTTCTGGAACCAATATCGGACAGATTCTATCACTAAAAGAGGTGAGAACACCTATAAAATGTTAGACAGCATTGTTGAAAGTGAAGGCATCGAGAAAAAGATTGCTATCGGCAGAAATCTTTTAAAAGGCATTTACCCAACAAAATATATCGATTTAAATTTAGGAAAAATAATTAATTTCAACAATTATGAAGGATTCAGACTTGGTTTTGGCGGCGAAACAAATTCAAATTTTTCAAATATATTAAAACTGGAATCTTACCTGGCCTACGGCACAAAAGACCAAGATTTTAAATATACCATAGGAACATCATTCCGTTTGAATAAAAATACGAATACATGGTTAGGCACCAATTACACAAACGATTTAAAAGAAGCAGCTGCCTTGGACTTCATTGCCATAAACACTACGTTTTCGCCATTAAATCTAAGAAACTTAAATCTTGACAAATTTTACAATTATAAAACACTAAGTGTAAATTTAAAACATGATATTCGGCCTAATTTAGAAGCAGAACTTCAGTTAAGTTCAGGTGATTATAAACCTGTTTTCGACTATCAATTTATTTCTTCCGCCAAAAATTTATCTGAATATACATTAACAACAGCCATTTTAGGGTTTCAATTTAATCCCAACAGTGAATACATGAATTCACCAATAGGAAAATTGAGGATTAAAAATGAATTTCCCCAATTTACGTTTCAGCTGACAAAAAGTTTCGAGAATGCATTCAATGGAAATTTTGACTTTACACAGCTAAATTTTCGCGTCATTCAAGAAATCAAACGTCTTCAAAAAGCCACTACTTACATCTTATTTGAAGGTGGAGTGGTTTTTGGTGATGCACCAATCTCTCATCTGTTTAATTCTTCCCCTAATTATACACTTAAAAACCCTTGGGAAAAACGTATCACTTTCGCGGGTAAAAACAGCTTTGAAACTATGGCTTATAACGAATTTATTTCTGATAGATTTGTAGCAATTCATATCAAACATGAATTAAAGCCTTTTGAAATTAGCTCAAAATTTAAGCCACAATTGATATTTGTAACCAGAGCAGCTATTGGAGATATTGACAATCCGTCGCATCATAATGGATTGGTTTTTAAAAGTTTAAAAAACGGCTATTTAGAAAGTGGTTTAGAGTTTAAACGTCTGTTTAAAGGTTTCGGATTAAGCACATATTACAGATATGGTGCCAATTCAAACCCCGAATGGAGTGATAATTTATCCTTAAAAATTTCGTATAAAATTAGTCTCGGATTTTAAAAATCAAATAGTTATAGGACAAACTATTTTTATACCTTTGCAGAAATTTTTTTTGAATGGATTTTTGGTCAAGGCTTTCTCGGTTTATTTTAAAAAGAAGATATATCATCTTAATTGTAATAGCCGCCATCACCTATTTTTTAGCTTCACAAATGCAGTACATGCGTTTTTCTTACACAGAGGCTAATTTACTTCCAGAAAATCATAAAGTTAACGTTGAATATAATAAATTTCTAAAACTTTTTGGTGAAGAAGGCAATCTTATCATTTTAGCGGTTGAAGATACGACGCTGTTTACGCCAAAAAAATTCAGTAATTGGAATAACCTAACTAACGAGTTAAACCAATATCCAGAGGTAGATTTTACGGTTGGCATTGGCGATATTAAAGAACTGAAAAAAAATAAAAAAGAAGAAAAATTTGATTTTGTGCCTCTTTATGAAGATGTCCCAAAAACCAAGGAAGAAATATTAAAAGTTAAAACTGAGCTTTTTGAAAATCTGCCATTTTACGACAATATCTTATTCAATAAAAAAACAGGAACTATTAGATCTGTTATTTATTTAAAGAAAGATATTGTAAATACTGCTGCTCGTAAAGATTTTATTTTCAACGTATTAAATCCCACTATTGAAAAATTCGAAGCAGAAAATAATATTGATGTAAGGGTTTCCGGTATGCCATACATTCGTACCATGAGTGCCCAAAATATTATTGATGAAATAGGACTTTTTGTTGGTTTGGCTTTGGGGGTTACCGCATTAATTTTCTTTTTCTTTTTCCGTTCCGTAAGAGCAACCATGATAACGCTGTTGGTAGTAACTATTTGTGTCACATGGGCATTCGGATTTATCGGTTTATTTCGTTATGAAATTACGGTTGTAATGGCGTTAATTCCGCCTTTAATTATTGTAATTGGTGTTCCAAACGCCATATTTTTAATTAACAAATACCAACAAGAAGTAAAAAAGCATGGGAATCAGGCGAAGTCTTTGCAACGGGTTATTTCAAAAGTAGGAAATGCCACTTTAATGACCAATGTTACCACAGCTTTTGGGTTCTCAACATTTATTTTTACTAAAAGTCAACTTTTAAGAGAGTTTGGGATTGTTGCTTCAATCAATATTATAGGGATATTTTTAGTTGCTTTATTCATTATTCCCATCGTGTATAGTTTTCTACCATTGCCAAAAGAAAAACACCTTAAACATTTGGAACGAAGATGGATTGACGTTCTAGTAAAAAGAATAGAATCTATTGTTAGAAATCATAGAATTTCAGTTTATGCAACAACGATTGTATTGATTATTATGAGTATGATTGGAATTTTTATGATAAAAGTTTCAGGGAGTATTATTGAAGATATGCCAAAAGGCGAGCAGTTTTTTAAAGACATTGTGTTTTTTGAAGAAGAATTTGGTGGTATTATGCCTTTAGAAATAATAATTGACACCAAAAAAGAAAAGGGTGTCATGAATTTGGGAACACTAAAGCGAATGAATGAACTTGAAGAAACTATTGATGAAATTCCACAGCTATCAAAACCAATTTCTGTTCTAAATATTGTAAAATACTCAAAACAAGCTTTTTACGGAGGGAATCCGAAGTTTTATCAGTTACCTACCAACCAGGAAAAAAACTGGATATTGTCTTATGCCAAAAATGCAACTTCTAATACTAATTTACTAAACAGTTATGTTGATTCAACTGGCAGATATGCCAGAATAACAACATTTATGAAGGATATTGGCACCGATAAAATGGAAATTATTGAAGAGCGGCTTCAACAAAAAATTGACAAAGAATTTCCTAAAGAAAATTACGATGTAACAGTAACCGGTAAAGCTTTGGTTTTTTTAAAAGGAACCAATTACTTAATCAATAATTTGATAATTTCACTTGCACTGGCTATTATTCTAATTTCCGGTTTCATGGCATTTATGTTCCGTTCCTTCAAAATGATCCTAATTTCATTAATTCCCAATATGTTTCCATTATTAATAACTGCAGGTTTAATGGGATATTTAGGAATTCCACTAAAACCCTCAACTATTTTGGTATTTAGTATTGCCTTTGGTATTTCGGTTGACGATACCATACACTTTTTGGCAAAATATCGCCAAGAATTAATTGCAAACAATTGGAGAATAAAAATATCTGTTTATAAGGCATTACATGAAAGTGGCGTAAGCATGTTTTACACCTCTATCGTATTATTTTTTGGATTTTTAGTGTTTACCGTTTCAAGTTTTGGGGGCACTATTGCTTTAGGTGGTTTGGTTTCTGTAACCCTTTTATTTGCAATGCTTTCTAACTTATTGTTATTGCCCTCACTATTGCTTTCCTTAGAAAAAACAATTGCAAACAAGGAAGATTTTAAAGAACCTGCACTTTCTATTCTTGATCCTGATGATGAAACTGGTGATAAATAGTTGAAAGTTCTGAATTTTTAATTGTTCATTGTTAAGTGTTAATTGTCAATTATCAATTGATAACGTATCTTTGCATAGTTAAAAAATATAGAATATGACAAGAAGCAATGTGGCTGAACTTTTAAAATCAACCAATTTTTTACAAGAAGTAAACCTTAAAGGTTGGGTTAGAACATTTAGGGCAAATCGTTTTATTGCATTAAATGATGGGTCAACAATTAATACAATTCAATGTATAGTTGATTTTGATAATACCGATGAACGCATTTTAAAACGCATTACAACAGGTGCTGCAATTTCAATAAAAGGAATATTAACAGAAAGCCTTGGAAAAGGTCAGCAAGTTGAAATTCAAGTTTCCGAAATTGAAATTTTAGGAGACTCTAACCCTGAAGAATATCCTATTCAACCAAAAAAGCACAGTCTTGAATTTTTACGTGAAAATGCACATTTGCGCATAAGAACAAATACTTTTGCTGCAGTAATGCGCGTACGTTCGGCTTTGTCTTTTGCCGTGCATGAATATTTTATTAAAAACGGATTTTACAATTTTCATGCGCCAATAATTACAGGTTCTGATGCTGAAGGCGCTGGAGAAATGTTTAAAGTTACTACGCTTGATGCCAATAATCCCCCGAGAAATGAAGCAGGCAAAATTGACTATTCTAAAGATTTCTTCGGAAAATTAACGAATTTAACGGTGTCGGGTCAATTAGAAGCTGAAACCTATGCCATGGCATTGGGAAAGGTATATACTTTTGGTCCAACTTTTAGGGCAGAAAACTCAAATACAACACGTCACTTGTCCGAATTTTGGATGATTGAGCCGGAAGTTGCTTTTAATAATTTAGATGATAATATGGACTTAGCGGAAGATTTTATTAAATCGGTTATTTCCTATGTTCTACAAAACTGTGAGGATGATTTGGCATTTTTAAATGACAGGTTAGTCAATGAAGAAAAATCGAAACCGGCTTTGGAACGAAGTGAAATGCCTCTTATAGAAAAACTGAAGTTCATCGTTGAAAATAATTTTATACGTGTAAGTTATACCGAAGCAATTGATATTTTAAAGAATTCAACTCCTAACAAAAAGAAAAAATTTCAGTATTTAATTAATGAATGGGGCACCGATCTTCAAAGCGAACACGAACGTTTTTTGGTTGAAAAACACTTTAAATGCCCAGTAATTTTATTTGATTATCCGGCAAAAATAAAGGCATTTTATATGCGTTTAAATGATGACGGGAAAACCGTTAGAGCCATGGATGTTTTATTTCCGGGAATTGGCGAAATTGTTGGTGGTAGCCAGCGGGAAGAACGTTTGGATGTTTTGCAAAAAAAAATGATGGAGCTTGGAATTGACGAGAAAGAATTGTGGTGGTATTTGGATACCAGAAAATTTGGAACAGCTGTCCATAGCGGATTCGGACTTGGATTTGAACGGTTGGTTCAATTTACAACAGGAATGGGTAATATTCGAGATGTTATTCCATATCCAAGAACTCCGCAAAACGCGGAATTTTAATTAATTATTGCAAAAAAAATATCATGCAATTAATGCTGTGTTTTTTTGTATTTTTATAAAAAGCTTTAGTAATTTATGCTTAAACAGGGTTTACAATTCAAATTATCGCAAAAGCTGTCTCCACAGCAAATTCAACTCATGAAGTTGATTCAATTGCCTACACAAGAATTTGAACAACGCCTAAAACAAGAATTAGAGGAAAATCCGGCTTTAGAAATCGAGGATGAAAATGCTGATAATTATGAAAACCCAGACTTAAGCGACTCTTATGATGATTATGACGATTCCGGAAATGAAAGCATAAACACTGAAGATATTAATATAGATGAATATTTAAGTGACGACGAAATTCCAAACTATAAAACACAAGCCAATAACTATTCGGTAGATGATGAAGAAAAGGATATTCCTTTTGCTTCCGGTCCTTCATTCACGCAACATCTAAAAAATCAAATGAATACTTACCGTTTAACGGAAGAAGAGGGAATTATTACTGATTTTTTAATAGGAAGCATTGACGACAGCGGTTATATTAGAAGAGATTTGGTCGATATTTTAGATGATTTGGCCTTTACAGAAAATATCTTTACGACCGAAAATGAATTGGAACGATTGCTAAAAATTGTACAGCAATTAGATCCTGCCGGAGTTGGAGCTCGCGATTTAAAAGAATGCTTAATCTTACAATTGAAGCGAAAAGACGAAAAACCCAGCATAAACTTATCAATCAATATTTTAGAAAATGGTTTTGAGCATTTTGTCAAAAAACATTATGTCAAATTATTACAAAAGTTTCATGTCTCTGAAGCAGCGTTAAAAGATGCCATAAAACAAATTGAGCGACTAAATCCAAAACCGGGAGGTTCATTTGTTGGCAACAACAAAGTAACGGAACAAATTGTGCCCGATTTTACCATTAGAATTGTTGACGGAGAACTGGAGATTACACTTAATTCGAGAAATGCACCAGAACTTCATGTTTCAAATGAATACAACAATTTAATGCATGGCTACAAGGATTCGAGCGAAAAATCGAAAGCCCAAAAAGAGGCTGTTATGTTTATAAAGCATAAACTTGATGCGGCCAAATGGTTTATAGATGCCATAAAACAACGTCAGCAAACATTGCTTTTAAATATGAATGCTATTATGCAACATCAAAAAGAATATTTTTTAACAGGTGATGAGCGCAAGTTAAAACCAATGATTTTAAAAGATATTGCAGATGTTATAGATATGGACGTTTCAACCGTTTCTCGTGTGGCAAGCAGCAAATATGTGTCCACGCCCTATGGCACAAAATTAATTAAAGAGTTTTTCTCTGAATCTATGAAAAATGACCAAGGAGAAGATGTTTCAACAAGAGAAATAAAAAATATATTAGAATCCGTTATTAAAGAAGAGGATAAAAAGAAACCGCTAACGGATGATAAACTGGCACTTATTTTAAAAGAAAAAGGATATCCTATTGCAAGAAGAACCATTGCAAAATACAGAGAACAATTGGATATCCCAGTTGCACGTTTAAGAAAAATATTTTAGCAAAAGCCTTAAAATGACAATAAAATTTTCAAAATTTATTTCCTATTTTTTTCATCCCATAAATTTCCCTATAATTGGTGCCATTTTATTTTTTGTTTTCATCCCAAAATTCATTTTTAAACCAATAGAGTATAGTATTTTAATTGTCATTTTTATTAGTACCTATATCTTTCCCTTGCTGTTGCTCGCCCTTTTAAAACGTTCTGGGATGATAAACAGTTACCATATGATTACTATTGAAGAGCGGAAATTTCCCACATTGCTATTTATTTCTATCTCCTTTTTTATCGGAATTTATCTATACAAATCATCAATAGTAAATCTTCTAGCTTTATTTTTTATTGGTTATGGTTTAAGTTTAGTGTTCACATCATTATTTTTATACTTAAAACTAAAAATAAGTTTGCATACCTTGGCAATTTCAGGATTAATTGGGTTTTTATTTTATTTTAGTTTTTTCTATAAAATAAATTTAATACCATTTCTGGCGCTATTATTTGTTTTAAGTGGATTTGTAGCCTCAGCCAGGTTAAGGCTTCAGGCACATACGTTAAATGAAGTTATATTAGGATGTGGGGTTGGACTAGCTTCACAGTTTATTGTTTACATTATTTACATGATGTAAAATTTCAAACCTATATTAATATCTTTTAAATCAAGATTCTTCTCCTCAAAAACAGCATTTTTAAATAAAGGACTTAAACCATAATAGCAGTAAATGTTCCATGTGCTATATCCTGCCGCCAATATTACGCCATATTGAATTCTATTTAATTCCGGTATATTTTTAGTGGTTTTTAGAACGTCTGCATCTCCGAATTTAGTTTTAGACGTCACTAAGTATGAGAATTTCACACCCCCATAAACTCTCCAAAAACCATATTTTTGCGGTGTAGAAGTCCTCCACCTTAATTCAATTGGCATTTCTACAGCATTAATTCCCAATCTATTCGTTTTATAATCTTCGGCAAGTTCAAATACTGTTGTTTTATTGTCTCTAGATATTTTTAAATTTTGTACATAAACTTTATAGGCATATCCTGCTCCTATACCAAGTCCAATATTTCGCTGTTCATTTAGAGGTATATCTTTTATGAATCCCATAGAAAATCCGCCAGAAAATCCGTTTTGTGAAATTGCAGCAGGTTTGTTATTTAAAATGGAATAGGTTAATGACAGGTATAACTGATCTTCTAAATATTTTAAATCAACTATTGAATCATTAGTAACCTGAGCCTGTGGTTTCACATAGCAAAGCAGAAAAAAAAATATAAAACAATACTTACCCATACTAACAAAGGTACTTTATAAAAATAAAAAAGGCAATCAAAATTCTATGATTGCCTTTTTTATTTTTATTAGAATTATAAATTCTAATAGTTACTAGAAATTCTTTGATAAATCAGTGCCCTTTGAAGTTGAAAAACTAATTTTCAAGGCATTAATATCTCTTAATTGCTCTTTAATATCTAAAACTGTACCTACACTGGCATCTTTATCCGCTTTTATAGAAGTCGTCATAAATTTAACATCTTCTTCTGGTCTTAAAGCTCTTTCAGAATAGATAAAACTTGGAACATCATTGACATCGATAATTTTATCATTTACCTGAATTTTATCTCCAGATATTCTGGCATCTTTTGATTTACCGATATAAATAGTGCTCACCAAACTTTTATGTTCCAACTTTTTCACTTCAGTAGCAACAGGAAGTGCGGGCTTTTTTATTAATAAATCTGTTTCCCTCATAGTAGTAGATACCATAAAAAAGAATAATAACATAAATACAATATCAGGTAAAGATGCCGTAGAAATTCCAGGCGTTCCTTTTTTCTTTTTTTTAAATTTACTCATATTCTGATATTATTTTATCGGTTCAGGTTCAGTTATGATTTGAGGATATTTATCTTTCAAATCATCAATTTTCACTTTTAAACTTTCTATAGGATTATCATTATAATCTTGAAGTAAAGCGTCATAGGATCTTCCATACCTTTTTAAAGCTAGTTTATTCCTCAACTCGTTATATGCACCTTCAATTTCATTTTGAATTGACACATACATACCGTAAGTTGTACCTCTATCGCTTTGTAAAGATATAACTGCCTTTGATGGATGATCTGATGAATTTGGATCCCTATCTCCACCGCAATAATCACATGGCTCTCCCGGTTTATCATCAATCGGAGTTCCTAATCCACCTCCATTATCAATAAACTTCATAGCCAAACGTTTCACGTCTGATACTTTTACATATTCGTTTTCAACTAACAACTGGTTGTTTCTATTAACAACAATATCCAAAACGTTTTTTTCCTTTACAATTACATCGGATTGCTCATCTGTTTTTTCAGGCAATTTACGTGCAATCCCAGAATCTACGTCCATAGTTGTAGCTACTAAGAAAAATATTAAAAGCAAGAACGCAATGTCTGCCATTGAACCAGCATTAATTTCTGCATTTTCTCTTCTTGCCATAATTTAATTAATTTTTTATAAGTGATTTTACAAAGTCATATAAGAAGAATGCTAAACCAATAGCTCCTAAAATAAAACTGAAATTAATTAATGCACTTATCCATTTAGAGACACTTCCGGCTTCACCGTCTTTTATTATTTTTCCCATTCCGTCAGTGACAGCCTCATCAGTAGCAAAAAAGTAAGCTACCGCTAAGAAAACAGCCATAGCGGCAACTCCCAACAATGTTCTTTTTAACACCTCTGGATGCTTGGCCATATTCAGCAATGAAAAAATTACCGAAATCGCAGCAGTTGCTCCCAATAAGTATATTGCAAACCATATAAATGGAGACAAAATACTTGCTTGTAAATCAGCACTTTCGATTATTGGATCATCTCCCTCTATTACAATTCTAACGAAAAAATAGAAACCTATTAATCCAATTATACCTGTAACGTAAGTTAATATTTTTGATTTTTTATCATCCATGATTATTATTTTTTAAGTCTAACCAAAAGGTCAACTAGTGAAATTGAAGCGTCTTCCATATTATTTACAATACTATCTACCTTAGAGATAATATAATTATAAAAAACTTGAAGAATAATTGCTACAATTAGACCAAATACGGTTGTTAACAAGGCCACTTTAATACCACCAGCAACAACTGTTGGAGAAATATCCCCTGCAGCCTGAATAGAGTCAAAAGCAGCAATCATTCCGATTACAGTACCCATGAAACCAAGCATTGGCGCTATAGCAATAAATAAAGATAACCAAGAAATATTTTTTTCCAATAGTCCCATTTGAACTCCACCATAAGCCACAACTGCTTTTTCCGCTGCTTCTACACCTTCATCCATTCTGTCTAGGCCTTGATAAAATATGGATGCAACAGGTCCTTTAGTATTTCTGCAAACTTCTTTTGCTGCTTCTACTCCACCTGAAGATAACGCTTCATCTACATTACTAACTAATTTATTAGTGTTAGTAGACGCCATATTAAGGTAAATAATTCTTTCAATTGCAATTGCCAACCCTAATATTAAGGTTACCAATACAATTCCCATAAAGAAAGGTCCACCTTCAATAAAACGTTGTTTTAATTCTTGATGAAATGTTTTTGATTCGGTTGCGTCAGCAACTTGTTCAGTTTGCGCGGCATCTTGTGCAATAGCTTTAGGTGCTGCTCCAAATAACAATAATCCTGTAATTGCAAGGATAGTAAATAATCTTTTCATTGTCTAAATAGTTAATTTATTAATTTCACGGGTTAAATATATAATAATTTTCACAAAACAAACAAGTCATCGAAGAGAAAGATTTTAAAGTCAATAACTTATCTAAATACCTCTACGTTTAGACATCTTTTGCGTACGGCAAGTAACAAAAAAATGTTGAGTTGTAAAAATTTTATAACAATTTTAAAATGATTTTTTTTAGTTTTTAGTTTTTTTTTGAATTAGCAAAAAAAATCATGATTTAAGATAAAATATTAAAAGTTAATTGATAAACACTCATTTTAGTACAAAAAATTCACTCAAATACGCTTATTTCACCCCTAAGTTGGGTTTCGAAAATTGATTTAAATTCATTTTTAGGAATATTTTCGCCCAATAAATACATAAGTTTTGCCAAAGCAGATTCCGTAGTTATATCTCCGCCATTAATAATTCCAACTTTTTTTAACGCAATACTGGTTTCATATTGCCCCATAATGACATTTCCTCCTATGCATTGGGTTACATTTATTATATGAATTCCTTTATCAATTGTTTCAATCATTAAATTAATGAACCATTTATCAGTGGGTGCATTTCCTGAACCAAATGTTTCTAATATGATACCTTTTAATCCTTCTATATTCAAAATAGTGCTAACAACCTTTTCAGTGATTCCGGGAAAAATTTTTAATATCACAATATTATTGTCTAACTTCTTTCTAACCTTAAACGGTTTAATTTCTTTTGGTTTGTAAATTAATTGTTTATAAAATTTTAAATGAACCCCGCTTTCTCCCAATGCAGGAAAATTAGGCGAAGTGAATGCTTTGAAATGTTCTGCATTTATTTTTGTGGTTCTGTTTGCCCGATATAATTTGTATTCAAAATATAAACAGACTTCCGAAATAATTGGCGCTCCATCTTCTTGAGCCGCAGCAATTTCAATTGAAGTAATTAAATTTTCCTTGGCGTCAGTTCTCAAATCGCCTATAGGCAGTTGTGAACCCGTAAAAATAACGGGCTTTGAGAGATTTTCAAACATAAAACTTATCGCAGAAGCCGTATAAGACATGGTATCTGACCCATGCAATATTACAAATCCATCAAATTGCTCGTATTTTTTTTCAATTATTTCTGCAATTAAAACCCAATTATCTGGATTCATGTTTGAGGAATCAATAGGTTCGTCGAGTGAAATGCTCTTTATAGCGCAATTCAATTGGTTAAGTTCCGGAATATGCTTCAAAAGTTTATCAAAATTGAATGTTTTTAAAGCTCCTGTTTTATAATCTTTAACCATACCAATGGTTCCGCCAGTATAAATTAAGAGGATTTTAGGGATTTTTGCCATTTTGACTGTGTCTGAATTTTGGAATAATTTATGATGTAAATTTACCAAAAAAACACATTAATTAAAAAGAAACCTATGGGATTTTATATTATTATTGGCTTGGTATCATTAATTAGCTGGTTGGTGAGCCAAAAGTTGAAAAAAAAATTTAAGTATTACTCCACTATACAATTAGAAAATGGTTTAAGCGGAAGGGAAATTGCCGAAAAAATGCTACATGACAATGGTATTTATGATGTAAAAATTATATCAACACCTGGTCAATTAACTGATCATTACAATCCGTTAACAAAAACCGTAAATTTAAGCGAATCGGTTTATGAACAGCGCAATGCAGCCTCTGCTTGCGTGGCCGCTCATGAAGTTGGGCACGCCGTTCAACATGCGCAAGCCTACCAATGGCTACAAATGCGTTCTTCTTTAGTACCGGCAGTGAATATTTCTTCTAAATTTTCACAATTTCTGGTTATTGGAGGTTTAATTTTGGGTATATTTTCGGGCGAAACAGGCATTGGTTTTACCATTGCAATTATCGGACTTGCCATGATGGCGCTTGCAACCTTATTCAGCTTTATCACTTTGCCTGTTGAATATGACGCCAGTAATAGGGCTTTGACTTGGCTAAAAACAAATAACATGCTTACAAACAGAGAGCAAGATGGTGCTAAAGATGCATTAAAATGGGCAGCAAGGACTTACTTGGTGGCTGCAATAGGATCATTGGCCATGTTGCTTTATTGGGGATTGACTATTTTTGGGCTCAGAGATTAAGAAAGATAGAAACAACATAAAAAAAGCCGTATTTAGCGGCTTTTTTTTTTATAATTTAATTTGCCGGTCAATTTGTTGGTCGAGCGAAATAAACGTTTCTGTTCTTGCAACACCTTCAATAGATTGAATTTCCTGATTGAGCAATTTCATTAGATGCTCATTGTCTTTACACATAATTTTTATGAAGATGGCGTAATTTCCTGTTGTATAATGACTTTCAATTACTTCAGGAATCTCTTTTAATCGAATAAGAGCTGCGGAATATTTACTGGCAGAATCCAGAAAAATCCCAACAAAAGCCAATGTTTTGTAACCCAATACTTTCGGATTGATCATAAATTTTGAGCCTATAATTAATCCGGCCGCTTCTAATTTTCGCAACCTTTGATGAATTGCAGCGCCAGATATTCCAATTTCACGGGCAATGCTTAAAATTGGCGTTCGGGCATCTTCCATTAAATGTTTTAAAATAATTTTATCAATCCCGTCGAAGTTTAATTCTTTTTCTTTCATTTTATAAAAAATCTGAAAGTAAATTTAAAAAAATAAAGGATATGAAAAAATCATATCCTTTATTTTTATTTCAATTTGAAATTTTATTTGTCTTCCTCCGGTTGAATTTCAAAATATTCCATAAATTTTGTAGTGTAATTACCGGCAATATAATCAGGATGATCCATTAATTGTCTGTGAAAAGGAATGGTGGTTTTTATTCCTTCAATCACAAATTCATCCAATGCTCTTTTCATTTTACTGATTGCCTCTTCACGTGTTTGTGCCGTTGTAATTAATTTAGCAATCATAGAATCATAATTTGGAGGTATTGTATACCCTGCGTAAACGTGAGTATCAACTCTAATCCCATGACCTCCAGGAATATGTAATGTTGTAATTTTACCAGGTGAAGGTCTAAAATCTTTATAAGGATCTTCTGCGTTTATTCTGCATTCAATAGAATGTAATTTAGGAAAATAGTTTTTACCTGAAATAGGAATTCCGGCAGCTACTTTAATTTGTTCATAAATTAAATCATAGTCCATTACCTGCTCCGTTATTGGATGTTCCACCTGGATACGGGTGTTCATTTCCATGAAGTAGAAATTTTTATGTTTATCCACCAAAAATTCAATGGTACCGGCTCCTTCATAAGAGATGTATTCTGCTGCTTTCACGGCAGCTTCTCCCATTTTTTTTCTTAATTGCGTTGTCATAAAAGGCGAAGGTGCTTCTTCTGTAAGCTTTTGATGACGGCGTTGAATGGAACAATCTCTTTCAGACAAATGGCAAGCTTTTCCAAAGGAATCTCCAATAATTTGAATTTCAATATGGCGAGGTTCTTCAATCAATTTTTCCATATACATACCGTCATTTCCAAAACAGGCAAATGCTTCTTGTCTGGCTGCATCCCAAGCATTTTTAAGGTCGCTTTTATTATAAACGCCTCTCATTCCTTTTCCTCCACCACCTGCAGTTGCTTTTAGCATTACGGGATATTTCATTTCATCTGCCAACTTTTCAGCATCTTCATATAATTCCAATATACCTTCTGAGCCTGGAATAATTGGTACTCCAGCTTCTTTCATAGTAGCACGGGCTGAAGCTTTATCACCCATTTTGTTGATCATATCTGAAGTTGCTCCAATAAATTTTATGCCATGTTCTTCGCATAATTTTGAAAATTTGGCATTTTCAGACAAAAAACCATAACCGGGATGAATGGCATCGGCATTTGTTATTTCGGCGGCGGCCAATATTGCCGACATTTTTAAATAAGATTCATTGCTTGGAGGCGGTCCAATGCAAACCGCTTCATCGGCAAAACGAACATGTAAACTTTCTGAATCGGCAGTTGAATATACAGCCACCGTTTTAACTCCTATTTCTCGGCAGGTGCGAATAACTCTTAAAGCTATTTCACCTCTATTTGCAATTAATATTTTTTTAAACATACTGTTTTCAAATTATTATAAACAACCATCCATTTCAAATAAATTTTGAAACTTATATNATGAAAATTGGTATTAAAATTATATAGGCTCAACTAAAAATATTGGTTGTCCATACTCAACAGGAGTTCCATCTTCCACTAATATTTTTACTATTTTCCCTGAAACTTCAGATTCAATTTCATTAAATAATTTCATTGCCTCAACCATACATACAATTGTATTTGGAGTTACAATATCGCCAACTTCAACAAAAACAGGTTTATCCGGTGATGGTTTTCTGTAAAATGTACCAATTATCGGCGAAGTAATTTCTATGTATTGATTTTCTTTTCCAACAGCTGAATCTTCATTTGCAGATTCTCCAGAAGGCGTAACCGGCATTGATTGCAATGCTCCCTGCATCTGAGGAATTCCTTGAGGTGACTGTTGAACAATTGTTGTTTCCTTTTTTTCAATTCCCGTTTTTATGGTGATTTTAATATCTTCCATTTCTAACTTAACTTCAGTTGCGCCAGATTTGGCTACAAATTTTATCAGATTTTGAATATCTTTTAAATCCATACTCATTTGGTTTTAATTGTTAATTGATTAAGAATTGTATGCCCATTTAAAGTAAATTGATCCCCAAGTGAAACCACCTCCAAATGCTGCGAAAATTATATTATCTCCTTTTTTAAGCTGTTGCTCATAATCGGCCAAAAGTAATGGCAATGTTGCCGATGTTGTGTTACCGTAATTTTGAATGTTCATCATTACTTTTGAACTGTCTAATTCAATTCTGTTTGCCGTAGCTTCAATAATACGTTTGTTTGCCTGGTGAGGGGCTAGCCAAGCTATATCGTCTTTTGTTAAATTATTGCGTTCCAAAATTTTAACCGTTGCGTCTGCCATATTAAACACTGCATTTTTAAAAACAGTTTTACCGTCCTGAAAAACAAAATTTTCCTTATTGTCTAAAGCTTCTTTTGTCATTGGATACATTGAACCGCCAGCTTTTACTTGTAAAAACGCTCTTCCTGTACCATCGCTTCTCAAATATTCGTCCTGCAACCCTAACCCTTCTTCATTTGGTTCAAATAAAACTGCTCCGGCACCATCACCAAAAATAATACAAGTTGCCCTATCTGTATAATCAATCATGGAAGAACATTTGTCGGCCCCAATAAGCAAAACCTTTTTGTATTTTCCAGATTCAATATATCTTGCAGCGACAGTCATTCCATATAAAAAACTTGAACAAGCAGCTTCCAAATCAAAACCAAAAGCATTTGTTGCGCCAATTTCGGTAGCAACATAAACAGCCGTTGCTGCCGCCTGCATATCTGGTGTGGCTGTTGCCACTATAACCAATTCAATTTCTTTTGGATCTAATTTTTTCTTATCCAGCAACTGTTGGGCTGCTTTAATTGCCATAAAAGAAGTTCCTTTACCCTCACCTTTTAAAATTCTTCGTTCTTTAATTCCGGTTCTGGCCATGATCCATTCATCATGAGTATCCACCATTTTTTCTAACATTTCATTTGTTAGAATATCCTCAGGAACATATTTTCCAACTGCAGTTATCACTGCTGTAATTTTCGTCATATTTTGCCTGCTTTTTATCAAAACAGCGTTTCAAAGGAATGAAATTTATTTTGATTTTTTAGTGTTTTTTATCAATTTTGATTGATTTTACCCTAAAAAGTAAAAAAAAACCCTCAAAATGAGAGTTTTTTAAATTTTTACATGAAAAAGACTAAGCTTGAATTTCTTCTGCTGAATCAATTACTATTTGACCTCTGTAATACAATTTCCCTTCATGCCAGTGAGCTCTGTGATATAAATGTGCTTCACCTGTTGTTGGGTCAATAGCCACTTGCGGAGCTACTGCTTTGTAATGAGTTCTTCTTTTGTCTCTTCTTGTTTTTGATATCTTTCTTTTAGGATGTGCCATTGCTCTTATTTTTTTCTATTTGTATATTTCTTAATTTATTCCACCTCGGATCGTTTTCCTTGGTTTTATTCTCTTCTTCTTCTTCTTCTTCTTCTTTTATTTCAAATTCTTTTAACTTTTCTAAAACTTCCGAGTGAAGTGAACCGTCAATTACTCCCGGATGGATTCTTTTTAATGGCACTGCCAACACAATTGCTTCATAAATGTATTGGGCAACATTAATTTTATTTTCAGAAAACGGTATGATTAATAACTCTTCGTTTTCATCATTAAATCCGTCTCCAAATTTCACAACTAAATGAATGTCAGCCTCTATTGGTTGATGAAATAACTCTGTGCTTATATCACAAGCTACCTCAACCCAGCCAGAAAAAACAAAATCCAATTCAAATAATGTCGTATTTTTTAAAAATGACAATTCCACTTTTACGTTTGAATCGTAAAACTCATCATAATTAAAAAAATCAAAGAACTTCTTGTCAATTGTATATTCAAGTTGATGAATTCCCTCTTTTAAACCAATAAAAGAAATGTCAAACTCCTTTAAATCTTTCATTTCAAACTCCAATTTGAGCGTGCAAAGATATAAAATTATAAAATATATCTAAAGTATATTTCGAATAATTATCTATTTTCTTTTGAATGGCTACTTTTTAAAGCGTTTTCTGTCAATCTCTTATATTCCCTCCTTGTTTTGAAAATTTGAATTCCGCTAAAAACGGCTTCTTTAAACGAGTTAATATTTGCCACATCTTTCCCTGCTAAATCATAGGCTGTACCGTGATCTGGCGAGGTTCTTACTTTGTCCAAACCTGCTGTAAAGTTGACCCCTTCACCAAAGGATAATGCCTTAAATGGTGCCAAACCCTGGTCATGATACATGGCTAAAATAGCATCAAAATTTTTATAATTTTCTGAACCAAAAAAACCATCAGCAGCATACGGTCCATAAACTAATTTCCCTTCATTTTGAATTTCGGCAATAGTTGGACGTATCATGTCATCATCTTCATTTCCGATAACACCATGATCACCACAGTGCGGATTTAATCCCAATATGGCAATTTTAGGTTTTGAAATGGCAAAATCCTGTACCAATGTTTTATATAATATGGCTACTTTTTTCTTAATTAATTCAGGGTTTATTGATGCTGCAACTTTTGAAACAGGAATATGGCCTGTAATTAATCCTATTCTTAAACTTTCGGACATTAAAATCATTAAACTTTCGCCTTCCAATTTTGATTCTAAATATTCTGTATGACCTGGAAATTTAAAATCTTCCGACTGAATGTTCTCTTTATTAATAGGGGCGGTTACCAGCAAATCAATTTCTCCTTTCACCAATGCATTTGTAGCTGCTTCCAACGATTCAAAAGCGTGTTTTCCTGATTCTGCAGTTGGTTTTCCTAAATTTACTTCAATATCGTCTTTCCATAAATTTAATACATTGAACCGACCTTGTATAGCTGCGTCAACTTGCCTTATCCCATTAAAAAGCAAATTAATATCCATATTTTTTTTATAAGCTGTAATCAATTTGGCTGAACCAAAAAGAACCGGCGTACAAAAATCAAACATCCGTTTATCCAAAAAGGTTTTCAAAATAATTTCTATTCCAATACCATTAAAATCACCTATAGAAATTCCCAATACTATTTTTTCAGATTTGTCCATTAATCAGGTTTATTATTCTTAATTTTGAATCATCAAAAGTAGTCAATTAAATTGAAAAAATATGTTTACCGGTATAATAGAAAGTGTAGGTATTGTTAAAAACCTAAAGAAAGAAGGAGAAAATCTTCATATTACTATTGAAAGCAATTTTACTCCCGAATTAAAAATAGATCAAAGTATTGCGCACGACGGCGTTTGTTTGACCACTGTAAATATAAAAGGCAAGGAATATACAGTTACCGCCATAAAAGAGACCCTTGATAAATCCAATATGGGATATATTGCAGTTGGTGACAAGATAAATTTGGAACGCGCTATGATTCTTGGTGCCAGATTGGACGGACATATTGTACAAGGGCATGTTGACCAAACTGCAGTTTGTACAACTATTATTGAAGAAAATGGCAGTTGGGTATTTAGTTTTGAATATGATAATACTTATAACAATATTACCATTGAAAAAGGTTCCATTACCTTAAATGGGGTGAGTTTAACGGTGGTAAATTCCAAAAAAAACAGTTTTTCCGTGGCGATTATTCCTTACACCTATGAATTTACCAATTTTCACACATTCAAAAAAGGAACAGTGGTTAATTTAGAATTTGATGTTATTGGGAAGTATGTAGCAAGGTTGCTGGAAAAGTAATTATTTTTTTCTTCTTAATTCATATATACCATAAGCCACACCGGAAACTAATAAAAGTGACAAACCGCCATCAATCGGTAATTCATTACCAGGAGGAGGAGGAGGAGTAGGAGTAGGACCCTGTCCATACGCCACTAATGTAACTAGCATAAAACATAAACACAACAAAGATATGTTAATCCTTTTTTTATTCATTTTGGGGTTGAATATGCTACAAAATTAAAAAATTTATTTGAAATAAAACAATTATTTTTATAATTACTATGTTTTTAAACGCTCCAATTTAAACTTTATTGTAACCTGAAAAGGCCTTAATCCAAAAGTCTCAATTTATTAATAATTAGCTATTTATATTTGTTTAATAGTTTATCTCATCTTAGAAACAATCTATTTCAATAAAAGTGGCTACACTCAAGTAATATATCTAATAGCATATTACTTCTTTTGGCAAATATAAATTTTATAATTACATGCCAAAAAGAAAATAGCCACAACTAAACAAATTACTCATTATTTGGTATAAATAGTGTCATTATGTAAATAAAATTGATATTAACAAAAATCATAATACTTAATCAAAAATTTGGACGCAAAAAAAAGCCTTTCAAAAATGAAAAGCTTTTTCTAATTTTTGTGGTCCCACTTGGGCTCGAACCAAGGACACCCTGATTATGAGTCAGGTACTCTAACCAGCTGAGCTATGGGACCTAAAACTGGTTTGCAATATTACCACTATTTTCGTTTATGCACAATAATTTTAGCCAATTTTTAAAATTTTTTAAATCTAACCTAACCACTTGTATATTAGATTTTATACTGTTTTATTTGAATTAAATTTTTTCAAAATTTTGCTTAAACCATACTTTCTGGTATTCTCTTTTTAAAACCAAATAGGCTATTTCCTCAATACTGGTTGTTAAATGATCATTCTTCAGTTTGGCTAATTCACTTTCGGGAACATCAATTCTGTACAATAGGTTTAAATAATCATCATATTGATTGGTGATTAAATTTAATAAAACTTCGAATAATCTTTTTTTAAGCTGAACCGGTGAATTTGTGATGTCAAAACTTAAGGCCACATTTGCCAATTGGAAATCTTTATTTAACTGCTCAATTAAGCGCTCGTATAAATTTTCAATTGCTATTGAGTTTAATAACTCTAAAGAATTTTTTGCTGGTAACATTAAATGGTGCGTTTCATTAAACTGTTTCCGAAATTTTTAAGAATGGCCTTTTTTTCATTGGAAATCGATAATTTATCTAAAATTTCAAATGATTTATTTGTAAACCTTTCAATTTCCAGAATTGTAATTTCTGCTATGTTGTTATTATTGTAAATTTGAGTCACTTTCGAAATCTTATCGTCATTTTTGGCATTGGCATCATAAAAGTCCATCAATTTTTCTTTATCATCAGTCCCACAAACTTCAATGGCCTTTAAATACAAGAATGTCTTTTTATTTTCGGCAATATCCCCTCCTATTTGTTTTCCAAACAGCGCTTCATCACCAAAAGTATCTAGGTAATCATCCTGTAATTGGAAGGCAATTCCCAGGTTTAAACCGAAATCGTAAATGAGTTCAGCTTCAGCATTGTCAACTTTCGCAATAATAGCGCCCATTTTCATAGCAGCAGCCACCAAAACCGACGTTTTGTATGTGATCATTTGTATATATTCAGGAATGTTGACATCGGTTCTGGATTCAAAATCAATATCTAATTGTTGTCCTTCGCAAACTTCTAAAGCCGTTTTATTAAATAAAAGTATTAGTTTTTTAAAAAGTGTTGGTTCGTAGTTATTAAAACATTGCGAAGCCAAAATCATCATAGCATCACCCGATAAAATTCCTGTATTAACATCCCATTTTTCATGTACAGTTTCTTTACCTCTTCTAATTGGGGCACTATCCATAATATCGTCATGTATCAATGTAAAATTATGAAATAGTTCTATTGCCA
>JGI1221J11331_1000048_pt1 | contig 32959 bp, 17 predicted proteins | sample LakVidmifraction_4_FD_11331 | JGI IMG/M metagenome (IMG submission 11331) | reverse complement strand
ACCAATTGTTGATTGCTGGTCATAGAAGAGTTGTATGTGTTGTAGAACCACAGCTTTGTGCGTTCTGTGTAGTCAATCAATTCTTCGTACTTATTTTTAGAGTAATCAAGGTCAATACGTGCACCGTTGACTTCCATGCGAGTAGCAATCTTTCGGACAGCCATCTCAAGCTCATAAGCTTTGTAGTAGGGGCCCTCTGGGCCACACTTTTGGTAGAACATCTCCCAAAGTCTCGTTGTTAGGACGGTGTCCAAAGCGCCGTAAGCCCAGTAGGGCTCGTACGTAATTGGGACAGTGCCCCAAGTCCAGCCATTTTTGACCATGCCTATATCTAATCCTTCTTGCAACTGAGCAGAGTGACGGTCAATATACTGCGCAGACAATGGCTTAAGCCCAGCAGCGCCGAGAGGGTTGATAATGCGAGCCATAATCATGGTGTCGTGAGCACGGTCCCAAGGCATCTCCCACTCAGACTTGACGGCAAACCATTTGGCTTCAAAGGCTATGTTGTGACAAATTACAGGGCCAGAGAACTCCTTCATAGCCTGATAAAATACTCCAGCCCAGCTCTCCCAAGGAATCGCCCAGCCCTGCATGCCATCGCCAACCTGAACAAGACGGATTCGACCGTGCCAAGGAGAGAAAGCGTCCTTCTTTGGATTACCTGGAAGTTCGCCTGTCTCAATGTCAATAGAAATAGCGTTGTGGGGTCGGCGCTCGCTCATCCAACGGAGAAATTCTTCAGATTTCTCAACGCTGTCTACTAGGTGGAGCTGTACCTGAGATAGGTCAGTTCTTTCTTCTGTCATTTTGTCCCTGTCATTTTGTGTTGCTATTCTAGCTTATTTAAGGAATCATTTCTACCCTGTATATACGCTCAATTTCTGAGTCCGCATTTGAAGCCTGTTCTAGGAGTCTTTGAGCAACTTTTGTCAGGTAACGAGCGCCACCGTCGGGGTCAAACTTATATAGAGCATCTAGCACTGGCTCTGGGTCGTCACTAACCTGAGCCCAAGTTCGGTCTTGCTCTGGGAACAGTAAAGGCATGTTTCTGTCAGGTCTGCATTCTACGCAAGGAATTGCCTCGTCTGCAAGCTGGGCCGACTTTAGCTCACTAAGGCCGTACCTTTTGACTAGAGAGCAAGTTGCTGCATGGAATACAAGCGAAATGCCTATCCTAGAAAGTATGTAAGAGCCGTTTTCGGTACGGTAGAGCTTAAACTCAATCCACCTAAAAGAGTCGTATCTTTTGGAAGATGACTCTCCCAGAAGTTGACCGCTAAATTGTAGGGTTCTAGACCCGTCTTTTACTTCAAACATTACTCTGGCCCCTCTTCGTCTTTATAGTAAACCGATTCCCACCAGCGTAAGACTTCTTCTTTTGCCCACTCTATTTCTCCCCAACCACCGTTAAAATGCCAACCATCTGAAGGGCTCTCTTCGCTAAGTGCGATAGGGGATAGCCCTTGAGAAACATCTTTTATGTAAGACACGAGATTTTTTAGATGTACATAGACTTCTTCGTCTGTCAAAGATTCCAGTTCCGCTATGTTAGTAAAGTTTAAAATTACTCTCTGCTCTACACCGTCAGAGTCTGTGATTGTCTTTACCCAGCGTGGTCTATCAACTATCGAGGCACCGCCCGCAGGTATTGCCCCATCATATTCAAAAAGGTAGGTCATTTTTTGTCCTTAAGTTTTGTAACTTCTTCTTTAAGAGAGTCTATCTCAGTCTGTTGAACCTTTACTAGCTCTAGCACAAGCAGTGACATAAGTCCGTAGTCAAGTTTGTCTGCATCGCCATCTTTGTCGTAGCCCACTGGCTCAGAGAATCCAAGACCCACAAGGTCTTCTACCATGTATCCGTGCATCCACTCTTTGTTGAGCTCCTTGTGGTACCCCCTCTTAGACCTTTTGTACTTAAACTTTTTTGGTTCTAAGTTCAGTAATTTTTTAATGTCAGAAGGTTTATAGGATTCTATGTCTTTTTTAATTTTTTGCGTTGAAGGGGTGCTGGTTGTCCTCGTTGCGCTTTGGAAGCCAGTAAGAGTTGCCCCTTCATACCCTGTGGTTGGGTAAACATCAGACACGGTATGTGTGTGGTTACCACGAGCAGCCATCAGAGAGCCAGAACCAAATATGACTCCAATATTAACTCTGGAGCCGCTTCTTCCAATATAAATAGTGCTACTCCCCGTTACTGTGCTAACGAATGACCCGTCTGTCTGATTGACTCCAACAGCTCCGTTTGCAATTTGACTCCTACCAACAGCTCCGTTAGCAATTTTTGCACTTCCTACGGCTCCGTTTTGGATTTTGGCGAAGGTCACAGCTTGATTGGTAATTTTATTAGTTGTGACAGCGCCGTCTCTAATGTTTTGATTAAAAACTGCTCCGCTGGCAAGCTCATTGTTGCCAACCGAGCCGTTAACAATGTTGGCTGCGTCTACGGAGTTTGAGGCCATGGCATTATTAGTTACAGCGTCTGTATCAATTTTTGACGAGGTAACTGCATCGGAGGCAAGTTCGCTGGTTCCAACTTCCCCGTTGGCTATTTTATCGGCAGTAACTGCATCGGGGGCAAGCTCAGAATTTCCAACGGCCCCGTCCTTAATTTTTTCAGAAGTAACCGAATCGTTCTCTAGCTTGGTGTTACTGACTGCGTCATCTAGCAACTCTGGGGTTCCCACGGAGTCATTCTGCATTTCTACTTGACCAACAGAGTCTCCCTGTAAATTGTCTTGAGCAATAGCATCAACTGCCACTGCTCGGTTTTCTACAGCAGCGTCTGCAAGTTTTAAGGGAACAACAGCAAAGTCGCCAATTTTTCCAGTGACTACTGAGCTATCAATAAGCTCAAGCGTTCCAACCGAATCGTTTTGCATCTTTTCTTGCGTAATTGCGTCAGCCTGAACTTGGTCATTGACAATAGAATTTAGCGCAATTTGGTCTGTAGACACAGCGCGAGGTTGAATAGTGGTTCTGGTGACAACTTGATTGGCGAGTTTAGTGGGGTTGCCTCGATTCTGCAGATACTTAACTCTTCTCTGCAGGTCAGTAATGTTTCCCGTAAGGGAGCGTCTGCTTGCTCTTCTTCTAGTTGCCACTCTGGTCTACCTTCCAATCTGTTACTAATCTAAGTTGTACTTCTTCAGGAATCGGGACTCCATCGGGGATAACTACCGAGTAGGAATCAATCTTGCGAATAAGAATGTCACTTCGAGGCTCTTGGTCGCTCGCCAATCGCTGTCGTACAAACTCATCGTCAACAATTATCGAGCACCATTGACCTGGAAAAAACGTGCCAACCTGAGGATAGAGCGAACCATTAGCAACTATGTTGTAGATGCCAACAGGCGGACGGGCTTCATACAAATAGTCCCGAGCATAAGCGTGAAGCGTTAGCTCGTCTTCGATTTCATCTAGCTGCTCTGCTAAATCAAGCAAGGGCCAGCTTCTCCCGTTGGGGTTAGATAGCATTATACGGTCTGTGGCTCCTGCATAAGGCTGGCTGGCATCATCGCTTAGGTCTTCAATGTTTCCGACTACAAAAAATCTAGTAGCAGCGTCCTCCGCTGACTCTTCAACGGTAAAACTAAGAATGTTTCCAGGATACTCAAAAACTATCTTTTCAGCACCAAAAGCAGTAATTGGGTATATCTCTCCCTCTGGAGGAGAGTCAGCAAGACTTATAGGAAACAGTCTGAATGTTCTACTAAAAGATGCGGTGTTGTAGTCGTAGTCACAGTCGATGCGATACTCGAAACCGCCCTCCACTGTGTTTGAGTATTGCTCAAGTATTTCTCCAACAGTTTTTTGCTCAAAGCCTCTAAAGATTTGGCTGTCTTGGTAAAACCCACTTTTATCAAGGTTCTCGAAGGCAACCCCAATATCTGCATTAGCTGTGTAGCTGCCGTAGTCCCCGTAAATTACTTTGGAGCCGAATAGCGAAATACCCCCCGCGACACCTTCAGGCCCAACATTTAAGATTCCACCAGAGCTAAAACTAAAACTGTTTGGGCTAGGTATGTCTATGATTGTGAAACGTCCATTAAATGTTGTGTCTAGCCGTCCAGTAAAGAAAGCATCTACCCCTGTGACAATAACTGTCTGCCCCACTGTTGCATTGTGCTCATCATCAAGAGTAAGCGTTGCTACATTATCTAACAGCTGTTTGCTTTGTACGTTTTGAGTACGAATTCCAGGTACAGCCGAAAAAGGAATACCTGGCCCGTCAAGTATCAATCTAATGGTTCGTTTATTTGGTACTTCTGAGATTATATGAAACCCATCCAGCTCTGAATCAATCTCAACTAATTCTATTTCTTGACCTGGAATTATGCTATGGTCTTCGCTTGTCTGCAGAGTGACTACACCCGCAGAGCGCTCTTTAGAGATAATTGCTGCTTGAAGTTCTTTAGCTGGCTTAATTACCTCGTTGGCAAAGTTTAGACCGCTCAGGTCGGTGGATGCTCGGAAGATAAGGTCGCGAGCAAAATCATAGGTGTCAATTAGACTACGAACTGCTCCGCTTGTACTTGGTCCGCTACCGTCTCCAGAAGTTGTCGTAAAGCTGAAGCTAGTTGTTGAGTTAATCTCTGTAATTGTCTGAACGCCGTCGACAATGGGATTTGTATACGAAACGGCAATTTTTTGACCAATATAAAACCCTTGAGGAAACTCGGTGGTTATAGTTCCTATGCCTGATTCCACAGCAAAAGTGGAGACTCCAATATAATCAGAACCGTATTGAATTGTTTGCCAGATATGCCTGTGATAAAAGTAACTCATAAACTCAGCGCCATTGACGCTTAAGGTTTGGCTAATTGCGTCGTATGACCTAGACCAAATTATCCCGCCCCAAACACATACGCCGTTACGCATGATGTACAGACCTGTTCGGCCAGGCATAGTTGCTTCGTAGAGGTCTAACCCTTTGGTAGACTTAATAAATGGGATGCTGCCGCTAAAAGCTCCAGCTCTACGGTTTGCTCTTTCATAAGAGACACCTTTAAATGGAACCTCAGAAATTATGTCATTGCTGAGCAGGTCAGTAAGGTAGTAGCGGTACTCAACCTGTGTCTCGATAGTCATTTAATGTCCTTAAAGTATTACGTTAGCCAAGCCATCCAGAGCGGTAATACACTCGGAGAGATGTTTCACCCTCTGGATTTCCTGAGTCAATAAATTCTAACTCATTGTCTCCAGGAGCTAATCCTATAAAGTCAGCCAATACATCTACTCTACCTCTTGCACCTTGAACTTCTCCATTGAATGCTACTTCGCGGTTCTTGGTATCAATCTCAAGGATGTCTGCTGAAACAATTGCAGTTGCTCCCGACAGGCCAGGAGTAAATTGAACGTTTTGAGTTTTAATAACGTTTCCACCAGTAAATGTCTCTGGGATTATGTCTGAAATAGTGGCTGTACCGCCCGTAGCAGTCAAGGGAAGACTTCCACCCACGTCTGCTTGCCCGTTAGGCGTAACGTTCACCATATAAATTGTGCCTGACATTTCAACAAAGACATCAGCGGTTTCGCCCGTGTCTTCGTCTACTGGATACGAAATGAGAGCAACGTTAGCCGCCGTCTTTTGGCACTCCAAAACATTTAGAAAAGGAATAGCGGAAATAGTGTACGTTCCGTCAAAAGGAGCACCTACCCCCGTAATTGTAATTTCTTCTCCGAAAATCGCACCGTGACTATCTCGGGTGGTTATGGTTATAACGTTTCCAGCTAAAAGGATAGAAGCAATCTTTCGGCTTCCAGCTCTAGCTGTACCGCCAGTGGGTATGGTGGTTGAAACTTGATTAGACCCGCTGTTGGCATAAGTAAAAGTAGTCGAACTGGGCAGGCTGGTAATTGTGTGAGTTCCGTTGAAGTCTCCACCATTTCCACTACCAGCACCGTCTACAACAACTTTTTCTCCGAGCACAAAACCGTGCGACTGAGACGCAGTTAGGGTCGCTACATTGCTAGACCTTGCTTTGGTTACGATTTTTTTCTGTGTAGTTCTTACTCTCCGATAACTAAAATCAGCAAGCAAAGAAGTAGATGCGATTGTGTACCCACCGTTTAACGATAAGTCCACGCCTGTCACGTTTACGTTTTCACCAGCAACAAACCCGTGTGGAGCCGAAGTTGTCAAAGAAACAACGTCTTGAACCATCTGCTTTTTAATAATAGTCCGAGCGTTAGTTCTAGTAGAAGCGTAGCTGAAGGAGTTAGGAGACGGAATTGCAGTAATTTCAAAAGTTCCGTTGTAGTTAGTCCCAACGCCAGTTATTGTGACGGTTTCTCCAAGAATGAATTGATGGACGTCAGAAGTGTTAATTGTTGCAATGTTAGAGATTAATGACGCCGAGATAATAGTTCTCGGAGGAATACGAGTTTTAGAGAATTTTAAGGAATTAGCAGCAGGAGTAGATGTAATTGTATGCACTCCATCAAATACAGAATCCACGCCGCTCACGACTATTGAACTACCCGTGGTTAGCCCGTGAGGTTCGGTCGTCTTTATAGTCGCAAAACCGCCTGCCAAAGACTTGAAAGCCGCGGGGATGATGAAAGCAGCATCTGCTTCGTAATTGAAAGTTGTGTCAGTAGGCACGGCTGTAATGAGGCTGTCCCCATCAAAGGGTGCGCCGATTCCCGAAACATAAACGCTATCTCCTACAGAGAACCCGTGGGCCTGAGTGGTGGTAAGGGTAGCGATATCTTTTAGGGTTGCTACGTTGAAAGCGAGCTGCTTGTTAACTACGGTTCTGGAAATCGGGCCTTTAAGTCCCTGAGTCAAAATAATAAGTTCTTCTGTTGCTCTATTGAAGATAGTGCCTGGACCAGCAAACGGACCTGATACCTCTAGGAAGCACGGCACGGAGTAGTTTCCAATATTGGTAATTGTTCCTAAACCACTGACCCCTGTTGCAGAGTTTTTAACTGGAACCTCAGCGAAAGCGTAGCCATCTGGGCTTGCGTCATTCCATGCGTACTTAATAGGGTCTGCAGCACGCAGCCCAATCTCAAAGTTGGTTCTGCCTCTAAGATTTTCGGTTTCGATTGAGATATCACCGTTTAGCGTTACATACGCTGCTCTAATTGGGTTGTTGCCAGTTTTAAACCAAACGCCAGTTCTTGCTAAGTCAGCAGTAGCCGCAATAAGTTTGTCACGAGCAGCCTCAACGAGAGAAGGTTTTGGAACTAAGAAAGAGCCTCGAATAGAGAAGCTCCGTGAGTTGTAGCGCCCTCGTACTTCGTATGCCCCATCACCAAATCCTCTAGGAATGTTTGGGACATCAGCTCTAGGTGCTTCCCACCATCCTGGAATGTCAGTAACTACCCAAACAACTCCTTCAGAGTCTAGGGTGTTGAAGATAAAGTCCCCAAGGACAATGTTTGCGTCAAGCTTTAGACGGCCAATGTCTGGGCTAAAAATCTCCTGCAGACCTCTGTCTACTGAAAAGTTTTCTTGTCCTTGTGTATAGACCATTAGACTGCGCCTCTCCTAAGCTCAAAAGCCAACCTGCGAGAGACAAGCTCGGCAAGCTCGCGCTCGTTCATTCCTGCAGATGGGTAGACGTTAATTGTAGTACCGCCTTTACCACCAGAGAGCATTTTAATCATAGACCTGTCACGGACAGACAACCCATCTTTATCAAGAGGAGCAACCCTCTCTGCACGTCCGCCTTCACCTAGAACTGCCATCATCCCGCCTCGCGTAGCAGGAACTACGCCACCAGCAGCTAAACGAGGGATATTAGGAGTGTCAATCGTAAATCCTAAGCCAGCAATCTTTAGAGCTGTGGTTATAAAGTTCGTCGGAATTTTGACGTCTAGCTTAAAGTTATTCCATTTGTCGATTATGAAGTTAAGAGCACTCTTAAAACTATTCTTGAGCCAATCCCAAAGTCCTGCTGCAGCTGCTCCTATTTTAGCTGGTAGGTCCTTAAAGAACGGGATGAGAGTGTCATTAAAGTAGTTTTTTACCCCGTTAAAGGCGTCTTTAAACAAGTCACCAAAGAACGCAAAAATGTCCCCAGCCGCGGTCGAGATTACGTTACCAAGGTCTTTAAACCATCCAGGCACAGTGTTACCCCAAAAGTTTAAGTAGTTCTTCCAAGCGTCTTTAAATAAATCTAGGAACCAGTCAAAAATTTCCTTAGCCCTGTCCCCTATGGCTTTACCAAGATTTGCAAAGAATGGGAAAATAGTGTCGTTCCAGTAATCTAAAATTCCCTGCCAAATATCAAGGAAAGCGTCTTTTACAAAAGCCCATGCTTCGCCAAAGAACTCACCAATTTTTGCAGTTGTCTCTTTGAAAAAGGCAACAATCTCGTCCCAATTCTTAACAATAAAAGCAATAGTTGAGATGACCACAGCGATGAGAAGCCCCCAAGGTCCACCAAGAATTCTTAGAATACCCATAGCTATTCTGCCCAAAAACGGCAAGAGGAATTTTAGTGCGCTTTTAAAAGCCACTGCAAATCTACCCTTAAGCTTTGACAAAAACTCAGTCAGTTTTGCAAACCCTTTTTTCCCAAGAATTAACCTAATGTTTCCTAGAAGCGCCTTGCCAAGGAAACTGAATACTTTAGCTATTCTTCCAACCGCTGTTATAACTCCAAAAAGTAATCCGACAAACTTTAGAACACTCTGGACTATGTCATTTGAAAGGATAGCGTTTATAATTTTTAGAGCGCCAGTTAGGGTCTGGAAAAAGACCTGAATCGCACCGCTGTCTGTTAAGTTTTTTATCAGTAGGGCAAACTCTTCTAGGAAAATACCCAACTGTGCGATAGCACCGTCTTCTTTTCCAATCTCATCGCCAATCGAATTAAAAGAGTCAGTGACTTTTCCTATTGAATCTATAAATTGCCCAACTCCAGGAGAAGCGCCAAGAGTTAAGAAGCCGCCTATTATTTTCCCAATAACAGTTAGGATTCCTGTAAAGTTTTTGACGGAGTTTTCAAAGAACGTTCTTAGAGAGCCGTCTTCTTCTCCCGCGGTAATAAACTCTTTAAAAGATTCGGCTGAGGTCTTAAAGTAAGTAAGAAGCTGCTCTCCAGGCCCCCCTGGGGCATTTATAACTTCTCCAATTATCCCAAAAGCGTCTTTTAAAGCCCCAAAAGTGTCTTTTAGAATGGTGACTTTGCTCTGAACCCCTTCAAAAGTTTCAGCCAGCTTTCCACTGTTTTCGTCTAATTTTTTAGTTTCTTTCCAAGCTTCACTAGTGTTGACTGCCCAGTCCCCGAAAGCAGTAATCAGGGGCTCTGCGGCAGCTAAGAGAATTAAAAATCCTTCTAGGAGGTTTATAACTGTTTGACCAAGGTTTCCTAGAAGAGTATTGTTAGTAGACCAAACAGCTTTTAGTCTGTCAAAATTCTCGCCTTGGAAGAATGTCTTAGCAAAAGTAACAGCCAAGTCTCCAAGGATGTCGCCAGTAGCTTGGAACAAAGGCTCAAGTTCTTTAAATTTTCCAATGATTATGGTTAGAGCGGTCTCAAGTTTTGGAAACAGGTCTCGTCCAGCAGCATCACGCAAGTCATCAAAGGCATCTTGTTGCTCAATGAGGAACTCAACAAAACTCTGAGCTTCTGGTGAAAGCTTTTCTAGTGCATTTCGATACTCATCGATTCCGCCTGAAGCAGCTTTTGACGCGGCTTGCTGAGCAAGCTGAACTTGCTCTCTGGCGGCAGCAATTCTTCTGTTTAAGTCACGCTCTACGGTTCCTCCAGCACCAGCGTCAGCTGCGGCTTTAGCGGCGTCTTCCGTGGCCCTGCTTGCATCTCTTATTGCTCTGGCAGCGGCAATCCCAGCATCTACTTCGGCCTGCTGGGCGTCTGCAATGTCTTCTTTGGCCTTAACAACTTCTTTAGAGCCCTCGACACCAGCTTTCGTAGATGCTTCTGATTCTTTTTTGAGGTCTGAGTTGTTGTCAATAGCCTTGCGGAGGTTTAGCTCGGCTTCTGCAAAGGCAAGTTCTGCTTCTTGACGTGCTCTAGAGTTTGGTGGGAGGTCCTGAACTCTTTGCAAGGAGTCGCGAGACTTTTCAAAGGCAAGGCGAGCCTTTTTCTCAGAGATAGCACCGCCTTCAACCTCGAAACGAAGTTGCTGTATCTTCTCTCTGGCGTCATCACGAGCCTCGTTGAGGTCCTCGAGGGCATTAAGAGAGTTCTTTTGTGCTTGATTATAAGTTCTAGTGGCTCTTTCGGTCCCGAGCAATGCGTCAGCAGCCGCTTCTTCGGCTCTGACAGCCCTCTCACGTGCTGCTGCAAGGGCTTCAGGCTTTTCTTCTTCTAGTAGCCTCTTAAGAGATAATCTGGCGTCACGGAGGCGCCTAGCGGCTGCCGCCTGTGCATCACTGTTGTCCACCGCTGCTTGTTGTGCTTTTAAGCCAGCTGAAAGCGCGTCGCTTACGCCTCTAAAGGCCACTTTAGCGACAATTGCAGCCTGAGCTAAGCTACCTAAGGCCGCGACGAATACGATTGAGCCTCTGGCTGCGTTTCCAAGAACTGCACCCAGTACAACCAATCCGCTGACGAGGCTACCGATGATACCGACTACTGCACCAATTGCAGGAACAAGAGCAAATGAAGCTATGTTTAAGTTACGGAACTTTACTCGAGCTGCTTCAATTTCTCTAAGAAAATTGTCACTTAAGGCAGAGCCTATTCTTCTGTTCTTGAGACCCTTGTTTACTCCGTCTCCTAGGTTTCTACCAGCTTTCTCGCCGACGCCTCCCATACCGTTTAGGTCACGTTCAACTTGCTTTTTGAATCCAGAAGTGAGAGCGCGGACTACGACATATGCGTCACCTACTACTGCCATACGCTCTCACCCCCTTCTTCTAAAGACTTTCAGGCTGGTCTAGGACCTGCCCAAATGGAAGCGGACTATCCGCATCAAAGTCTGTTGTCGGTGTATACGCCCTTGTGGGGCGCTTTTGCTGCATTGGGTCGGGAATCACTTCGTCGGTGCTTCCCATCAACCCATCCGAAGGAAGGGTGTCGTTACTAATATTATAGCTTTGTCCTGTACTGTTGTCTCCGTACTTATACGTAGTTCCATACAGGTCCCTATACATAACGGAACGTATTTGTGTTTTGGATTCGGACTCTTCAGAAGAGCTGACCAGTAAATCTTCTTCGAAGAAGTAGTGGATAACATCTAGCATGTCTGACAGTTCCATTTCTTTAAGCTTTATGCCTTGCACAAGGGCTTTTCCGTTTATATAAGGCCAGAGGTCAATTGCCCACTCTACAAGTCCTCTGGCCCCGCTGTAGGGCGGCTTGAATACTCCTCTACGAGCCATGAGGTGATTTCACCAAGCGTCTCAACTGAGACAATGCGGATAGGGTCCCTCAATAGGATGTCGAAACGGGCATAGCTTTCCTCTACGAGGACAGCCTTGAAAAACGAGTCAATAGTTTTGGCTATTGCAGCTCCGTCATTTTCGTCTGAGTTTGCCACCAAGTCGAGCAACATTTTACCCTGCAAAGCTGGGTAACACTCGAAATCTTCTCCGTGGAGCTTAAACGAAACAGGAGTGTCGGTGACGGCTGCGCCAGCACCAAAGTCCTTGAATCTATTTGTCATGCTTCTTCCTTGTCTATGTCATTTACGCACAACTGATGCAGTGCGTCCTTACTACTATCTATCTTATCAACTTTAGATTGTCTGATAAATAGCGATTTGGCTTTGTACCAGGGTGTCTTACTAAAGGAGCAAAAACAATTACTCCCTTACTAAAGAACCTCAAGTGCGTATTCGGCCCCTTGGGGAGTATTAAATGGGGCTTAGTGCCCTCGTGATGCATGTAGGCATGCTTTACAGAGGAGCCAATTTTTAGATATTGACCTCGAGAATCTCGCATGTGACGCATGTGAATCGATGAACGCAACTGCCCCGTTTTTACCCCCACTTGGGCTCTAGCAGCGGTCGTAACCTTAGTTCCTTGCTTTTTAAGGTATCGTCCAACTTGTCCACCAGGAGAATTTAGATAGTTGTCAATTACTGGCTGTCTCCAGACCAGTCTCACGTTCGCCATTATGGGACAGCCATTGTGATGGTCAAACGGGTCGTCTGGAAGCCACCTTCAGGAGAGTCAACGTCTACAGTTGCGATTACGCCAAGACCCAATCCGCTGGGGAGCCCGCTCCAACTTGAGTCAAAGTCTCTAACGCTTTCCATAAGAATCCAAGCGTCTAAAGCAGACACTTCAGTAGCGCCTTGAATGTTTGCAGAATTGGGTGGGTTTCCGTTAGCCTGCGCCACGGGAACTTCTCGAGACACCGACACAAGAAGTGTTGCACTTCGAGGGTCGTTACAACGCCTAGGCTCGTTTGCTTCGTCGCCAGGAGTGCCTATGTACATCTGAATAAGAGAAACAACCAACTGCTCGCAGTCAACCGCGGGGGCTCCAAAAGTGAAGTACTTGCGAGTTGGAATAGGCATGTTGTAAGAGTCGTAGGCAGTGACGACTTTGGAAAGAACTTCTCCAAGGAAGGTTGCTAAGTTTTTAGCGTCGTCATTCACGCCACTGATATCTGCTACTGCCATGTCATTTCTTTCTTATGTATTATGCAATTGCTATTGGTGTTATGCGGCTACCCAGTTGATATATAACGTTACCCGTTACTAGGTTAATTATCTCGTTAACCTCGGGGTTTCCTAAACTTGGTCGGCTTGCATATACATCAATTAGTCCAGGATTACGAGGACCTAAAATTCCAAGCAACGCTGGATAGCCCAGAGCAATTCTAATGGTGCCTTCTACTCTGTCCAACTGAGCTTCGTTTGAGAAGTCAATAGTCGTAGAGCTGTTGTAGTTAGCTACCGTTGCGTACACGTTCCATGCGCTGTCTTCGGTAAGGAACTCTCCACCAAATTCGTTGATGTAGTAGACCTGCGTGCCACCCTGAGAGTTGAAGTACAAATCGTACGAGCTGAGCTCAAAGGCAGGGGACTTACCGATAATTCGACGAGCGCGAGGCTGGTCTGGTGAGAACACTCGAGAACGAGCACGGGCCTTGTCTGGGTTAACAGCACGCAGGAAAAGGTCAACTGCGTAGATACCAGTTTTGAGCTCGTCAATGAAGTCTTGGTTGTCAAGTACTGTGTACGAGACTCCCTGACGAGCAACAGAGGTCACACGTTGAGGGAGGGCGCAGGTGTCGTCTCCCGAATAAAGCTTTACTAATTCTGTGGCTAAAAGTCTCGCGGCGGCTCGTCCTGAAGGAGGAGGAGGGCTGCCGTATGTATAAGTCACTTCAACGTTTGTAGCGGTCCACGAAGCGTTTGGTGTTCCGTATAGTACTGAGTGGTCTGCTAAGTAATAAGTGTCGGGGTCAATAAGTTCGCCATCCATAGTTCGCATGTTGTGAACCTCAACAACTTTACGTCCTCGCAGTCTTACACGGGTAAGAGCGTTGGTGCCGTCCCCAAGAAAGTCATGGTTTGAGTAACGACCGTTTCCGCCATTGACAACGTTCTCTACTTTTCCGTTGATTAGCTGGGGAGCATGGGACATGCTAGAAGTCCCAGTGCGAAGATATGGGTCATAGGCAGAAACGTACCGCTCAGTGACGGTTGTGCTGCCAGAAAATTTACGCCCTGACATACTCCAGAGCAAGTGAGAAGCGGTCTTAATTGCATCATATGCATAGTCAGAGTCTGCGAATTCGCCAAGCTCTTCTATATCTACCCACAAGTTACTCATTAAGGCTCCTTAGATTAGAAAAAGCGGGCAGTTGACGACAGTGTCGTCGCTAACTACCCGCCTCATAACTAAATTATACTGTTGGGTCCTCAGTTGACGCAATGATGAAGTCAATTGGGAGGTCAGGGTTGTAGAACTCGCCACCAGGTACGTTGTACGTGGTAGTTGAGCCTTGGCTATCAAAGTCCTGAACTGTGATGTAGCCACGCTGACGGATAACTGTTCCAGCAGGTGATACTGGTGTCGAAGCAACATCCGCCGATGTCTTAGCAAAGCGGAAGGTTGTTGGCGTAGGAGCAGCTGTAATTAGGTAGGTACCGTTGAACTCTGAGCCAACATCGGCCACAACTACTGTCTGACCAATTGCAAAACCGTGAGTTGTTGCAGTAGTCAAAGTAGCAACGTTAGAGGTCAAGCTCTTGTTGCTAATAGTGTTTGTGGACTCGTTGTGCCAAGTGTAGAAGCCGCGAAGACCTTCAGGTGCCCAGTCGCCACGTGCGTAGCTGTATGGACGCTCTGTAGCAACTGGGAACTCCCAGCGACCGTCAAGACCGCTACCGAATGCAACGTTTCCAAGACCGTAGCCTTCGAAGGTGTTGGCAAGTAGGCCGTTCTCAATTACGCGGTCACCAGACTGGCGAAGCTTTGCGTATGGGAAGACCCAGTAGAAGTAAGGAAGAGTTGAGGCACGCTTGCCGTCCTTAACAGCGAAGGACCAAACCTCGATAGTAACACCGTTACCAGCAGGGTCGTCTCCAACGCCAGGTGCTGCCCAACCAATGCTCTGGTTGGTAGGCGAACCGAAGGTGCCAAAGTTCTTACGAAGAAGAAGCCCACCAGACATAAGAGAGGTTAGCTCTGGGTCTGGCTCGCAGATAGCGATTTCCATGGTGATTCTCTTCAGTGTGTCAGGAGCCTTGTAGGAGACACAAATTGTGCCGTCTGCAGACTTCTCTGTTATTTCATCGCCCTCTTCGTACTCAGGAGTAAACGATGCACGCAAAAATGCGGTAGTCGTGTAGCTGTCTCCTGCTCCGTTGAGCATGTTTCCAGCGCCGTCCAGTCGAGTGACTCGGAGCGCCACGCCTTGGACGCTAGCCGCGTAGTCCTGTGTAGCCATTCTATTTCTCCTTATAAATTGTTGGTTTTGGCTGAGTCATTAGGTCGTAGGAATTGTCACTCGCATTGCGAAATGCATTGAGGGGTCAGAGTAGACCGCCGCAGGGCGATATGCTTTGATTCTCATGTTATTTATTGTAGCATCTACGCCCTGACCCAAGTCTTCGTTTACGACCTCGACATTGCCTAGGTGGACGTCAACAACACCAGTTGCGTACATCCATTTGTTAGTGACAGAAGCAGCAGCGCCTGTCGCACCTACTGGGCCATTACCTGAGTAACCAGAGCCAATAACTACTTGTGTTCCAAGACGTGTCATAACACTTCCTGGGTACTCGTCATCACCTTTTCTGTAGAGGAGACGAGTGCCTAAGTCTGAGGCGATGTCGCGTGTCATGTGGATAACACCGTTTTCGCCTAATGGTGATTCTGAGATTGCTTGCTCAAGGTACATGAGAGAAATTTGTGGAGTAAATGCTCCTGCAACTGGGATTGTAGAGTCTCCAGTTTTACTCAGGTACATGTTGCCTGAGCCAACTTCTTCTACATCTGGGGTAGTGCTGACTAACGCACGGGCTGCTGGGCCATCCCAAAACTCGAGCTCTACGGCCTTCTGAGTAACAGCATCAAGCTCTTGCTTTACGCGGTCGAACCTGTCTTGGCCTAAAATGCCAAAGGTCGAGGCAAAATCTTCTACATCAATAAAGAACGGAACGTAGTTTAAGTAGCGGGCTTCAGACTGATTGTCTGTGAGCTCGCCGCCCGTTACTATAGCGTCGTTTACGGTTAGAAGACGCACGTATGACGGCATGGTGTTGAATTCTTTATCGAAGCCACGAATCCAACGCTCGTCATACTCACTACCAGTGTGGGATGTAGTGCTTGCAACGCTCAGAAGCCCGCAGGGAGCGGGAATTAACTTTGTAGCGGGGAAAACCCCTCTAAATATAGCCATTTTTCCTTATTCTCCTCTGCGGGTTCTAAACATTGCTTTTACTTATTACTTATTGCGTGAATCGGGCTTATAGCTCAATTGTGGATGATGCTACTCCACCAAGAGTGTCGCGAAGTGCAGCAGCTGCACCGTTGACATTGATGGTTGAAGTAATAGCAAGACCCTCAACGCCAACCTTGGCAACGCCTTCGAAGGTCTCAACGAACATCTTGTAATCGTTGGTTCCAACTAGGGTGCTGTCACGGATGATTCCGAGGTCCAAAGTACCTCCGTCTAGGAACAAGAATGTTCCTTCGGCGAATAGGTACCAAGTGAACGAGTCAGCAAACTCAAGAAGTGCAGTTGCACCCTGAGCACCGTATACGTTCTGGTCCATTGAGTAGCTCACGACTACGCCGCGGCTTGCGATGTAGCCATCAATCTCAGCGTAAGCGTTGAGAGTGCTGTCTCCAGGCATAGACAAAGCAAGGTCAGCAGCCATAGCGTCTTTTACCCAAGTAGGGATGATTATACGCAATGGAGCGTCAGCTTCTAGGCGGTGACGTGAACGGTAACCAGCAGCAGCGCGGCCAATCTGAACCAAGAAGTCGCGACCAAAACCGATTAGGTTTGTAGTCGTAACTGCGGTCGAGGAGCCAGCAATCTTGCCAAGCAAGTTCTGCTCTGCTTCACGTGCGTGCTGAATTAGACCAAGCTCGTTGTGACGAGAAATCAACTCAGGGTAAGCGCGTGTTGCAAGGTTACCAAACTGCAACTGAAGAGTGATAGCGTCGGTTGAGACGGTATTCTCTGCAGCAGCTTCAACGGTCAAGCTTAGCTTGGAAGATGGGTTTGGGGTCTCAGCTGCATCGTTAGCAGCAGTCCAAACACCAACAGCGTCAGCATACTCTGACAGCATAGGGGGGGTAACATAACGGATACCACCACGGTCAGCCTGGAAACGAGGCAGAGCGTCACGCACTGGGCGAGCGGTCGAACCATTTCCAAAAACGTCGTAGCGGGCTTCGAAAGGAGCAACGTGTCCACCAGCCGCAACGATAGCCTCAGGTGATACAAGATTACTAATCTTGAGCCTGTTGCTTTCAGCGTCTGAGGTCAAGGTGCGGCTCTCAGGGTAGGACTGAGTGATTGATGCAACAATGTGCTGCTCACCGTCCCCACCATTCACGCGACGAAGCGCGTGTAGGCGTTTTGCCATTGCCTCAGCAACGGTACTCATGTCATCTAGCGTACTACCAGCTGTGTATCCAGGAATATCTGCACCTGCCGTGATTGCCACGGGAGAAGCGGTCTCCTTGGATGCCAGACGGCGGTCCGCTGGTACCTCTAGGTCGAGGTTGTCTGCATTTTCGGCAGAAGCGGTCACAGGTGCCTCCATAGTTTCTTGAGCTGATAGTTCAGCTGCGTTTGATTTGATTTCTTCGTTTGTTGCGGCTTCAGCTGAAACCTCGACCTCAGTTGCGGCTTCTACCTCAGAGTCCACGGAAGCTTCTGCTTCTGCACCCTCTTTGACGGAAGCAACCTCTTCGGTTGATACTTCTACTTCGGCGGTTTCTACTGCAGCTTCAGCTTCAACAACTGTCTCCACGGAAGCCTCTTCGGCTTCTACTTCAACAACTGTGTCTTCTTCGGCAGCAGCAGTGACTGTCTCTTCGGCGGATGCCTCTGAGACGGTTTCGTTTTCAATTGAGAGTTCGGTAGTCTCTTCCACTTCAGTTGATGCTTCAGACATTGTCTTCTTCTTTTCCATTTCGTCCTCTTCCTTTTCGGAATCGGATTCGGTTGGAGTTTCGGATTCGGCTACTGGAGCCTCGTCTTCCATCTCCTCGGATGCTGGCATTGCAGGAACGTCAGGCTCAGGGGCTACCTTCTCTTCTTCAGAGTCCATAGCGGCCTCTGAGTCAGATGGGGTCATCTCCTCGTCTTTCATTTCTTCTTTGCCTTCGGAAGCAGTCATATCTTCTTTAGCGTCATCGCCATATACGCGGTTAGCTGCTTCAGCAGCCCGCTGGGCGAGCTCCTGAACTGCGGCCTCGCGCTGCTTGACTTCGCCGCGAACGGCCTCAAGCATGTCGGCAAGCGACGTCATCGCGTCAACTGTCTGTGAGGAAGGTTCCTCGTTCTCAACCGCTTCGAATTCGGCGACAATCTGCTCTTGTAGCTCGGTAACCTGGTCGGCACCTAGCTCAGCGAGCTGATTCATCATCTCTTTAATACGGTCCACTGTCCCTCCTTAGGGCAGTTACATAGGACGGGTGTCCTACTTGCTTATAGTCGAGGCCAAGGGACTCCTAAACGCACAAGGCGTGGAGGCACTCCACCTACATATAATGTTACATAGGTTGAAAGGTAGTGATTGTACGAATAGTCGCTTAGATGTGGTTATTAGGTAAGGAGTCTTAACAGCTTTGACATCTCGGAAGAAATCTCACTTTGATTGAAATAATCTCCGCCAGACATAAATCTCTTTAGGTCAGCAGTAGCTACATCCGCGTCTTCGTCGCCAATTTTGGCCTCAACGCGCTCAATCATCTCTTCCATAAGCTGTTGCAGAGGGGCAGGTACATCGCTGTACCTAACCTTCTGAGCTTCTTCCCCGAAGTCAAAGGGTAGGTTGGCAATTACTTCGCCTAACTTCCCAGAACTCTCACGAATGTTCTCTAAAGCTTCAGGATTAAGTGCTTTTGCGTCCAATCGGTCAACAATCCCGATTAATTTCTGAGCAGACTCGGTTGCTTGGTCGACATCCCCTGACTTATCGAAGTTCTCAATCTCTTCAGCTTTTTCAACTGCGTCACTAAGACCAGCAATGCCTAGGTCTGTTTTTAGTCGGGCTAGAACCTTACGGAACTTGCCAGAAGTATCACGAGGCTGGGTGTCAGGAGTGAGCTTAGGTGTTGCGTCTTCGTTTGCGCGAGAAGTTTTTTCTACTCTTAGAGCTTCAATCTCTTCAGGCGCTAGTCCTTTTAAATCTTCGTCATCTCCTGCTGCCGCAGTGATACCTTTCTCAGTAAAAACTGCTTCTAAATTTTCGGAATCAAGAGTTTTTTTTAGAGTTAGCGCCTCTGAAACGGCAAGCGTTCGTTCGTGTAGTGAAAGTTCTTCACCATCTGCGCTGTACTGGGTGCTCCACTTTGGTGGAAGCAAGTCCTCGCGCTTTAGGCCACGAGCGCGAATCATAATGTGCTTGCGAACAGCACCCTTAGCTCCAGACCTTGCTCGTCCGTATGCACGGACTGCATTGCGTAGGTCAGAGATGTTTCTGATTGGGAAAGAGCCATCAGGCATAGCCTTGCCTTCTCTGGCAAGACGGCGACGGACGCGGCGAGGGACAACGGCAAGTTCATTCTCTGGGTCATCGTCCATCATCTGAATCATGTACTCAACCGACTCATCGTCTTCTTCTTTAGCCCCCTTAACACGGTCAGACAATTCATTCATGCGCTGAAGGTTTTCAGAGCGAATCTCATTGCGAGCTTGAGCAAAGCGACTACGTGCATCAACAAGTTGCGGTTCGGACTGAGCAACTGCAAGAGCGTCAATTCTTGCGTTCAACTCGGCAAGTGGGTCGCTTCTTAGCTGAGCAAGCATGCTTGCACCAGCAGCCACCAAAGCCATAACTTGACCCGAGGCAACTCTTGCTCGAGCAATTGGGAATCCAGGCACGTTTACCTGACAAACAGCAACTAGTTCTAGACTGCCTTTAATAGGCCTCCAGTCACCAGAAGGTGCCGAAGCACGAGCTGCACGAATCTGCTCTGGAGTAGTTCCAGAGCGTAGTGACCCAGCAACCCAGATACCATAAGAATCTTCTCCAGCATGAACGTCAGCAAAAGCCGACCCTGTGTCGTCGTAGTGCTTTGCAGCCTGCTGAGCAGATGCCTCAAGACCAGCGTGACCGCCAGCAAGAGTTAGCTGCCCAACTTCAACATCTGAGCCCTCGTTGGTACGAACTACTCCAGTGTGGAAGTACGAATACTTGCTGCGGCTCCGAGGTGGCTTTGTTCCAAAAGCCATCCCAATGTGGTCAACGTGCCATGCGGCAATGTGACCAAACACGCGTCCATCGTCCCCAATAGTTAGTGGAGTAGCTTTTTTAAGATTTGGGTCATCGAACCAGTCGATTGGCGGCTCGTTCGGGATTGCACCAGCAACCATTCCGCAGGCAACTAGCGCAGAAGCGTCTAGCGGGTTCACGTTATCTACGTAAATACCGTCTGGTTGCATTGTTTCCTCCTCGGAGTCGATAGTTTCATCAACAATCTGTATGAAGCACTCCTGAAATGCTGGCTTGGGTACGATAGTGACAGCCATTACACGAGCACTTGTTATATTTATTCTACCTGAGCTAATGTCCTTTGAGTCGTCCCCAGTATCCTCTGGAGCTTCTTCATCGGCCTCAAACTGGTCCATATCGGCAGATACTCCACGGATAAACCCGTAGCGAACTAGTCTTTCTGCTTCTAGGCCAAATTCTCCAGAATCAAAGACACCTATAGCGTTACCGATGCCCTCATTGGTTCGCTCCATGTAAGTAATTTGTCCTACAACTACAGAACCATCGTGACCGTTGCCAGTTTTAATCTGCCACAAAAGCGGTAACGGAAGGTCTCGCATAGAGATAGAGCCCTTTTGGAAAATACGGTTATCGCCAGTCTCAGCCCCCTCGGGGATTACTAGAGGAATCGAGAACTTTGCACCGTGCTCTGTAGGAGTAGCGCCAATTCGCCCTGCCATCCTAGACTTAGCCGATGTTGCACGCGCACGTAATGTTGCCGTCTCGACGATAGCCGCTTCTGTCTTTAGACCGCGTAGTTCGGTAGTTTGGATTTCTGCAGAAGCTTTAAGGGCTTTACCCTTTTTCTTGCCAACATTGTTTTTGTCTCCAGGCCATACGCCAGTCATCTCTTTATGTCTAAGTGCGCAATATCCTTTGGAACGAGGCCCCATATACTTCTTTAGCTGGCGATTGCATCGGGTCCAGTCACCAGGAGTGTTCCAGCGAATCTTAAGTCCGCCTTTTCCTACGGTCCAGTAACGGCGCAAAGCGCCAGCATTGCCCTTGTTGCGGTCAGCACCGCCAGCAGCCATAAGTGCAGAAATTATTGAGTTGTTGGTCAAAGCAAAATGTGACTTTACGGTAACACTAGCTGTAACAGCATCTCCGTCAATCTGTTCGGTAACAACTGCCAAGGTCTCTGTATCCAGTACAATTACAGGAGGGGGGGTAGGGCTGTTTAAATCGGCAAGAATCTGCCCATCTTTAATCCATTTGCCAGGCTTTCTAATAAAAGTGACTGGGGATATTGTCTTCGTGGTTGCTGGGATTAAGCAAACTAAATTCATAACCGCTTGAGGGTCATCGTCAGCAACAATAGCCAAATACATAGGCTTTACATCAGTGGTTTCTGGAGTTAGCTCACGTGCTTTGCCGTCTGCAGCTGCGGTGAGTCCCTCGGCAGAAAGCTTAGTTGGGTCAAACTTGTCGTCCCAAGTATTACGGTTTTTGGCTCCAACAACTTCGTCACGAGACTTCTTGTCGTTTACGTCTACACCAGAGTACGTTTTAGGTGTGTACCAACTTGAGTAAGTCTGTCCAGAACCTTTGCCAGACTTATCGCCGTACACAGAATCTAACCAGTCGCGGAGAAGTGGCTCGTTGTAGACGTTCTCTGTTGTGGCAGGGTTCCATCCAGGCTTAGCTGTGCCGTCTGGGTTAAACGCACCTTCGTGGTAGCGCCCTAGCGCAGTGTTGATGTCTGGTACAGCTTTAGGTACAAACGGAGGAATCGGGTCACCGTCATACTCAGGGGCTAACCTCTGGTCTCCAACCCAAGAACCCCAGTCCTGCACTAATGTGTTTACATTAGAAGCAGTTAGAGGCGGAAGTGTTCCAGGAAGCCGAGCATTTGGCTGGTCAAGGGGAGTTCTTGGCTCACCGAGGATTCCACTAAAATCTAGGCTGCTAGAAGGAAAGTTAGACTGAGCTACGGGCTCGAAAGTATCCACCTGTTGGGTTAAGCCACCAGCAACTGTTACAGACTCGCCGTTAGCAAGTTCAACAGTTACAGTCTCGTTTTTTGCGTCTTGCGCAGTTATTACGCCTTTATAGCTAGCGTCTCCGCCAATAATGACTGTAGAGCCGTTCTTTGAGAAGCGGCCCATCATGTCACGAACCTGCGTCTCAGCTCGCTCTGACCTTTCTTCTGGAGTGTCTACTCCTGGACTTGTGTCAACGGAAGGCTGCTCAGCAAACATTGCTACGCCTGAAGCCATAAGACCGTCGTCGAACTCGTCTTCTTCCTCTAAAAAGTCAGGAGTGTCGTTGCTTAACTGGTCTAGCAATTCAAAGTCAAGCTCTGGCATTGCCATTTCAAACATTTCTGTCTCTTCAAAGTTAATCTGCTTTAGGAAAACTGGCTCCATGGGAGTGTTGTCCAACATTGCAGAACAAGAAATTGCCGTCTCTCGGTCTACAGGAATGTGAGTTTTTTGGCCCTTATCGTATGGGTCGTCTAAAGCTTTATCGTAAGTTGCAAAGTCATTTTCAACATTGCCCATGTCTTCCCAAGACCCGCTGTCCCAGAATCTACATGTTCCGTCTTCGTCAACTTTATATAGTCGGTCAATAGCGCCGACTGTCAAGTCTATGCGAATGTAAAAATCAGGCTCAACGCCAGTAGCAGCATAGGAGCCGTAGTCAAGCTTCTGCTCTGTGTAGTACTCGTCATATCCGCCAGCTGTTACCCCGTCTTGAGAATTCTCGCGCTCAACAATGGCAGATGCCCAGCGCTGTGCAGCATCTCCACCCCAAAGTGCCCAAGAAATACGGCCGTTAGATGGGTAGTTATCTTCTGCAGGCTTGTAGCCTTTTGCCTTCTTGTCAACTTCGTGACGAGGAAAATACTTAGCGATGTGGCGTACTTTTTGAATTCCAATTTGGCCACCCGCAATTAAGGTCCTTGCGCTATTCAGACCAACAGGAGTGCCACCGCGCTTTTCTTCTTTTCTCCAAGCTAGCCCTCTTTTGGCTTCTGAGACAACTGACTTAGGAATTGTGTACATACGGTCATTAGCCGATAGAACTTTGATATCTAGTTCGGTGATAGCGGCTCTAGCCAACTCTGCCGAAGGACCCTCGGGCTCGGCAGCTGAAGCATCCCACTGCGCTGAGGCAATGAGAGTTTCGGACTCGTCTATGGAGATAACAGTGTTGGATAAAGTGTCAACAATGACAGCTCGTTCGTTGTCTGTGTATAGGAGTCGGGTTTCGTGCTTGCCGTGGTATTCCATCATTAAAGCTCCTCTGGCTCTTCTTCAAGAGCATATGGCTCTAAATCTGCTTTTGTTAGAGCTTCTTTGCTGTCAAACTTTACTAGCAAGTTTTCTGACTTAGCTGGGTCCAGGTCTACTAAAACAAGGCTATCAAAATCAATTTCAGCCTCTTCAAAAAGCGGAACCCACTTGCTGTCCTTACGCTCAAATATGCCTACACCAACCACTTCGTAGTAAATGCGGTCTAGCTCGCCTGTCTCTCGGGAGAGGAACGCTTCCAAAATCTCAACAGTGCTGACTGCCATTATGCTTCCTCACTGTCTTCTAATTCTGGATTAAGATTTCGTAAGTCATCTGCTTCTGACACTTTACGAATAACGTATTTAGCATCGAAAGCTTCAAAGGTAATTATACCGTCTGAATCAATAGTGACATCCTCGCTATCAACCAAGAAGTCGTATCCGTAGTCGCTCATGTCTACAGTAATATAGTCGTCTGGGCTGCCTGTTGAAGAGGTAAGAGTGGCCCCAAAAATGTACCGTTTGAAAACCCCCTCGCTAGAAGTTTTCTCAAGAATACCCTCGCCTTTAAAAATTGGTCTTATGTCTCTCATTACTTAACTCCAAACATTTCTTCTAGGTTTTCCAGAAATCTCGGTGATTCCTTCTGCTGTTAGCCGCTCTAATAAAAACTTCCTAGCAGATGAGTCCAAGGCTATCCCAGAAAGGTCTGCCCAGCTGAGATTATCCTTGAACAGTACTTCTGATAGCTCTGTCTTTTTTAGAAGCTCTATATAGTCAGTATCGGCTACTTTTTTACCCCATGCGTCATAACTAGAGCCGTAGAACTCGGGGCGGCGAATAAGTTGGACTCCGTCAAAGAAGAACTGTAGGCTTGTGAAGGCAGACTTGTTTAGGTCCATAGAAGAAACTTTTGAAGTAAAAATGTACCCTGCTCCAACTCCCGCAAGGTCGGAGGAGCTTGACTGACCCTCAGTGTTTATCCCTTCGCTCCAACGAGTAACTGTGGAATACAATCCGCCACCCTTTTTGAATAGCAAATCGTAGACAAAGTCTGCACGTTCTTTGTCATCATCAGGTAAATTTTTGCTAGCAAAGTTGTGCTTAAAGAAGCTAACCCCATATGTTGCCGCTAGCTGCTCTGCAACTTGTTCTGGAATAAGGTACTGGATAATGCCCTTTTGCTGCTCGTCTACACGGATTTCCATGTTATCGGCAGTAAAGCTGTAGTTTTTCTCTACTTCATCAAGAATCTGCTTACGAAGCTCTCCCTCGTAGTTTTTCGCTCCGTTGCCTTTTTGACCAAAGAGGCTAATAATTTTGTTTTCCGCTACTCCCTTAAAGTCTGACTTCATAGCGGGGCGTACTTCTTTGATAGCATTCAACTCTTTTAGAGCAGCTGCAATGTCCTCGGGGGTAGCACTTTCTGGTAAGAGAAGCTCTACTCTGTTGTGAAGAGATACCGACCCATTGTGAGAGCCGCCTTTATTGAAGAAATCGGGAGTGTTTCCACTTCGGTTAGCTCTAATAAATTGGAACTTACCTTTGCCATCAGTAAGGTCTCCTCTGTATGTACGGCCCTTACTGTACCCATCAACTTCGTTGGAGTCCCACTCTTTTTCAAAAACAAGAGAACCGTCTGGGGTGACCTTGTACTTATCTAGCCTGGATTTATCTTGAACATCAGATAACTGCTGCTTAGCTAGCTTTTTAGTCCAAGCGTTCCCTGCCCAGTTAGTCAACTTAAAGGAGAGACGGATTTGCTTTGCGCCGTCTTTTTCTACTTTTTGAACACGAACTTTTAGGTCTTCTATGTCCGCGCTGTCAAGCATAATCTGAGCGCCGTTGGTGGCGTCTAGAGGGTCACCAGAGTTTACTTTGTCAAGAGCACTCTTAAGGCTAGGAACTTGCGCAAGTGGAGTCGAGCTCCAATCTGCGTCACCCTTTAGAGTTTCTACAGCAAACCCAGGGCCCTCAACTGTGAACTTATCCGCTAAGTCTTGCTTGGCTTTCTCGATTACGGCTTTTTTAGCAGCTTCTTCTTTTTGCTTCTTTTCTTGCGCTGCTTGAATAACGGCTTGCTTCTTTGCCTCTTCAGCTTTGGCACCCTGAGCCTTTATAGCTTCAGTACGAATTGAGTCATCTACATCAATTCCTAGCTCTTTTGACTGCTCGTTAGTTAAAAACTTCTCGCGGCTCCATACGTTTTTTTGTTCTAGCTTTTGGGTAGTGCCTTCCATTGGCCCGTCGAAGTATGCAACCTCTACGGCAAGCTCACTTGGGAAGGTCTTTGTCACGACACCGTGACTTGCGAGTTCTGGGTTTGGCGCTTCTGGGTCTTGGTTGGAGGCAATAATTCCAGGGAGCATATTTTGACCAGTGGACGTTGCGTCTTTTACCAAGTACTTTTTAACAAGGTCTTTGTACTCGCTTTTATTTGAAGCACCAAAGTAAGAAGTATGCATTGCAGAGTTCTTGTCAACCGCTACTGCCTCAGCGTCTGCAAGAGTGCTGTCTGGTGTCAGACCGCTATCTCCTGATGAATCTGCTGGTGCAACTGTTGGGGTAGCAGGCTCAGGGGGTGCTGGGGTTGCGGGAGTTGGGGCGGTAGGCTCTGGGCTCTGTGGAGGAGTCCCACCGCCACCACCATCACCATCAGTAGTTGGAGGCGTAGGCTGACCCCACGTCCAGTCACTGTTCTCAGGTACTAGGCTCTTTGCAACAATTTGGTTCTTTTCGCCGTCCTCATACTTAACCTTCAGGTAGTCCGTGTAGCCATATCCGTTTGACTTGAAAACTCGCTTCTTAGACATAACTTTTGCAGTTTGCCCAAACTTAGAGTGAGTTGGGTTTACAACCTTAGCGATATCTCCCTTGGAAAGAACCGACCCGTCAGCTGCAACAGCAGACTCAGACTCTGTTGGGACAAAGCCAGAAGATGTTGCTAGAAGAGTCTTGTCAGTCTCTAGCTTTGTTTTTGATGAGATGTAGGATGGCTTGAGTTTAGAGTTAGAAATCTGAGCTGCAATGGAGTTTGTAAGAGCCAGCTTTGAGTGGTTGTCCTTGCTAAGAAGATAAACCTTTGTAGTTCCGTCAGCCTTGGTAATTCGGTGGTAGACGTTAAAGCTGTTGCTTTCGTTTCTACGCACAACAACATCAAAACGGTCGTCTCCGTGCATAACAGTGGAAACCACAATGTGGCCGCTAGCTAGAACTTTTCCGTCGTAGTCATCCTTGATTCCCTGCCAGATAAGCTCTGGGTTGGTTTCCTCGGGGTTGGAGATGGTCGTTAGAACCTCGTCAACAGTAAGTGGAGCTTCTGGCTCGCTCTCTGGGTCCTGAGGAACAGACGCCTCTGCAATGTCAGCAGCGACCTTTTCTTCAGGAGTAGCCAGTTCTTGAGGTTCTGGAGCATCTAGGTCCTCAAGGATTGAATCAATAAGGTCTGCGTTAGCGCCCTCTTGCGACTTGAAGTTGTTAAGAAGCGTCTTTAGTTGCTCCTCAGTTGCAGCTTTTCCAAAGACAGCTTTTGCAATCTTGGACATGCTTTCAAGGAGCTCTGCCTTTGCTTCTTCAGGCATCGAGGTTGGCTTCTCAGTCTCTACAGGCTCAACAGAAGGGGCTTCTACATCAGCAGTAGGCTGCTCTGGCTGTGACTCAGGGGCAGATGGTGCCTCTGTGCTAGGTGCATCAACTTGAGTCTCCTGTGCGGAGTAGAGCTCTATAAGCTCTTTGCGACGACGCTTTAAGTTCCCCTTTAGCTCGTCTGCAATTGACTGACTGTCAATGCCTTCGACTCCGCCAGCAAAAGCTGTATCTACAAGTTCATCTATTTTGGCCTCGTCGATACCTGCAACAAGTTTTGCCGACTCAGCTATTTCGTCAGGAGTCATTCCTTCAAACACACTTGCGCTTTGTGCGTTGACATCGGGGTTTTGCAAAGATGCTATCTGCTCTGACACATTGTCGTCCATAAAAGCAGACTTGTCTTCACCCTGAGCACGGAAGAGTAGGGCTCCGCCAGCGTCAATTCGGAAAGCTTTTCCGCTTTTATCTACAAGAATGTTGTCTTTGTTGAGCCCGATAACATCAAAGTTGGCTAGCCATGCGTCAACTGCAAAGCCCTTCTTAATCTGGTCTAGAATTTCGGAGTTATTTGGGAACTTGTTCAGCTCTCCGTCTACGTTATCTATGACAGGAGAAACTATAACCATTTTCCCAGCCTTGTTTTTCCCAATGTAGGCACGACCAATATTCAGACCAGCCTCTTCATAGAGCGCAGAAGCAAGAACTTCGTTTGCTGCATGTGCATCACTTTTAGGAGTCTTAACGTAATACTGTTGCCCACTGTCTGGGTCAACATAGAACGCGCCTTGGTTTGACCCAGCTTGTCCTGCTACCTTTTTCCACTTGGACGTATCAAATACTTGGCCCAATGAGCCGCTCTGTACCTCAGGGATAGAAATTTCATCGGGCTCAGTTGCCGTAGGCTCGTCGAGCGCAAGGCCCAAGATGACATCTGCGGTGTCCGCAAAGTTGTCTTGAAGAGTGCCTTGAGAAGCCATCTTGCTGATTTGGTCAGCAGTGAACCAACCAATCTCAGAGTTTTCTCCGTCTTTTAGCGATAGGTCGTTTAGCTGGCCTGGTCCTACTTCAAATAGGTGTGTATTGTACGTCCAGTCAGGAGCAACTTGATTATCAAACTGACCTACTGGAACAACAGAGTTTGGGCTTAAGTCGCCATCAACTTCTTCTTCGAATTCATTGATTGCAGTGATGATACCGTTATTTTCTTCGGAGTCGCCCTTGTCTTTATGAGCACCACCTGGGTANCCCCACTTTCCGCCACCTTGCGAGAGACTTGAGGAACGCTTTGCTAGGAAGTACTCAAAGACGCCTTCGTTGTTTTTACGGCGGACTAGAGCGCCCGCTGCACCAAACTTGCCCCAAAAACGTTTTCCGTTGGCAGAGAAGAAATAGCCATCACCTTGGTCAGGGCTATTGCCGCCACCCATTGGAGCAAAGAACGGCAACTGAGGGGGAGTTATCAGACCATTTCGTAGCTTCTGAACATCAGAGCCAGAGATTCCGTCAGCATAGTAGACACCGTCAGCATCTTGCTTAATGTCGTAGGTCTGCCACTTCTCAATGGTAGTTTCCGTGTCGACATTAGGAGCTGCTTCTTCAATAACAGGAGCTTCAACTTCACCGTTGCGGCGTCGAATCTCGTAAGCCTGGAACTTTACCCAAGAGTTATTCATGCCGTACTCTTCGCCATTTACAAGCAAACGACGTCTTACAAACACGTTGTTTGAGTCAGCTGGGTCCTCAACAACCTCGAGGACTTCAAACCAGCCACCTGATGGAGCGCGAAGGAAGTCTCCTACCTGCCACTGCTCAATAGGTACTTTGCCAAGCGATGTGGTGTTCTCGNTGTCATTTACCCAGTTATNTGAGANNNNGTNGCCTAGTACGGATTCAATTTCTAGGTCGCCGTCNCCTAAATCAACCTTAGCTGCGGNTGTAGCAGAAGTANCCTCNTCAGAAGTTGGACGAACCTTAGGCATTGTCTTTANAATTTCGTCAACTGTAGAGACCTTAGCGTCGCCACCAAAAGTATCTTTAACGATTTTAGAGACAGGAAGGCTTGTGTCAGCGAGGTCCTTTTTACCCTGAGCTGCTTTGAACTCTACAAGGGNTTCTTCGTANTTTTGCATGTTAGCGTCAACGTCAAGAGCTGAAATTCCTTGCTTGGTCTTGGCCATCTCCTGCATAAGGTTTTTTAGAATTGAAGGTAGTACATCGCTGTCAGTTACTGCATCGTGCCAACTACCGTTAGGCACAATTCCGTAGCGGCTTGCAACGTTTTGAAGCTTGTGTGCATTGAAACCTCCGTCAATAACAAGACGGGCTAGGGATAACGTATCTATCTCCCCACCTGGATTGTACTGAAGGTTGAACTTCTGAGCGAAGCGCTTCATAATGCCACCATCAAACGGCATGTTGTGAGCTAAAACAATTGTGTCAGGGCCAATTTTTTCAAGAAGCTTTGCCATCTGCTCTTCTAGAGAAGGCTGCCCTGCCAAGAACTCATTAGAAACTGGCTTACCAGAAGGGTCTTTTAGGGTCTCGTCTGGGTCGGCGTTCTTGTAAAAGTCTCCAAGTGGCACTTCTGGGTTCATCCAGTAAGCGCCAGTGGCGGTTGCTACACCATCTATTTTTTGGTCCATGCAACTTGAATAGGTGTCTGGCTGTCAAATGCACCGTCAGCTGCAGTCTCGAAGTCGAGATAGATTATCTCTTCTTTTTCTAGAAGCTCTAGGAACTTTGTAGGGTCGCCAGCTGCTTCAATTTCAATCTGCTTGAGCCTATCCCCAGAGAATGCTGGAAAGGCAGGAGGCTTTGGCTTAGAAGGAGTCTTTTTCTTAGGCTTGTCGGTGGCTCCTGTTTGAGCAGTTGAAACGGAGTCTGGGTCAATTGGAGGAGTAAAGCCTTCTGCGGAGAGCTTCTTTGCTTCCTTGAATGCGGCTTTCTTCTCTACTAAATCTGGGTCAGTCTTGTCTGGGCGTGAAAGCGCTGGCTTTTCTCCAGGAGCTGGCAAGTTAGAGGCACCGCGCATTACCGTAATCTCAGTAGTGGCGTTCCACTCTTTTGTCTGCGAAACGTGTCCAGGGTAGTAACCCTTAACAACAGCCTTTCCGTCTACTTCTTCTACGCCTTCAATAATGAAGTATTCGTAAAAATCAGAACCCCACTCTTTTTTGAAAGTGACGTCTCCAGCTTTCACTTCTGTAGCCTTAACCGTGGTTACACCAACGGGGTTTGCTGGGCTAAACGGTGAGGCAACTTCCTCGGTCTGCCACACAGCAAGAGTCTGGATGTCGGGTTCGGTCCATAGGTTTTGAGCTTGCGCTAGGTTTTTGTTGTACTCGTCTAGGGCATCAAGAAATTTGCTACGAGCTTCTGCGTCCTTAGGAACATAGACTCCTAAATTCTTGTCCTCAAAGATTTTGCCTTCGGGGTCAAATTCTCTTGGCTTTGGCTTAGATAAAACTGGGAGGTCTCCCTTTGCAGGAGCCTCTACATTGCGAAAAACTTTAATCTGAACATTTTTGTTCCAGAGCTTAGTCTTCTGAGTCTGGTGTCCAGGGTAGTATCCCTCAACCCAAACGCTTCCTGGCTTCTGTGCCTCGGAGTCAGCGTCGGAGAATACATTCTCAATTACAAAGTTGTCAGAGAACGTAATGTCTCCTGCTTTAAGGTTCTCGGCACTGGCGCTTAGTAGAGATGGCCCATCAGGCTCGCCTGTTGAGATTCCTGGCGTAACTGTTACTGCCTCAGCGGCGGCCACTGGTTCTTCAGCAACTGGAAGGTCTGCTACTGGAGTTTCTTCGGGGGTAGCTTCTACTTCTTCAACGTTTTCGCCGTCAATAGCGTCTTGGATTTGAGCGTTGGTGGGCTCGTCAAAGTTTTGTCCCTTTAAGCCTTCTGCGTAGATAGCATCTATCAGCTCGTCAGTGTCCACGCCTTGTAGCTGAAGTGCGTCACGAATTGCCTCGGCTGGAACGTTTGCTAGGTACTGCTCCCCTTCAGGAGTGTCCATGCCCAAGATTCCATAACCTGGAGTTGCATTTCCTGGCTCTATAGAGCGGCGAAGCTCCTTGATAAGTTCTTCGTTTTTGTAATCGTTAGCAATGTCAACTGGGCTGACAGAAAAGCCTTGAGGCGCATCTTGAGGAGTGTCGCCCTCAATTTCATTGAAAGAGGCTTCATCAATTGCTGAGTAACCCTCTGGAACATCAGAGTCTGAGTAAGCTTTGTTTTCTGGTAGGTAGGCCTTGTACTCGCCTGAATCCAAAAATGCTTGCTGCTCATCTTTGGTCATTCCCTCAATCAGTGGAGGAAGCTTTTTACCCGTAGGCTCGGCCTTAGCTGCTTCAGGAAGCTCGTCACCTAGGGCTTCTTTTGTCCCTTTAGGAACCTTAGTCCCTAAATCACCGTTGCCAACTTTGTAGATATCATCAAGAATGGCTTTAGCGTCTTCGCCCTTTTCGTTAAGAGCTTCGTAGATAGCCTCAACTGGAACTATTTCAGCCCCCTCGGAGAACTCCAAGTAGCCAAAACCATTGCCAGGAACGCTATCGGAACCAACAACGCCCTCATTTAAAGCATTAACTAGGTCTTTAGCTGAGAATTCTTCTGAAAGTGCAGCAGGGTCATCGGTAAAGTCATCAGACTCTTGGCCTTCAGTAGCTCCCTGAGGCTCATAGGAGGCATTTGTGTCTATTTCATAGTAGTTAGCTGGTGCAGAGGGTGATTCAGTCTCAGGGGTGTCGTCTGTGGCTGGAGCAGGGGCTTCCTCGTCTTTCTGAGTTCCTTGCTCGTCAAAATCATCCAACCATGCGTCTGGGTTTGCGTTTCCAACAGAGTCGCGAAGGACGCGGCCTGTCTCAGAGTCAACAACAGTGCCGTCTTCCAGCATGAAGTGACTACGGGTTGGGTCAAGTGGAAACTCGCCGCCTGCATCTTTAAAGTTTTTTAGCTTCTTTTGGTAAGCATTCTGCTTTGCCTTGGAAGCATTCTCGTCTCCAGGAATTTCTTCGCCGTCAAAGTCAGCCGTATTAACCTTGTCGCCAACCTTAAGCTCTGGGTCAAGAAGGCCAGCAGAGCGTGAAGGACGCTGTGGGTCAGCTGGCTCGCCTGCTTCGTAAAGGTCCTCGTCTTTAGCGATAAAGTCTTGAACATCTGCCCAAGACTGAGCAACAGCAAAGTCTTTATCTTTGTCATCTTTACGGCGAACAAAATAAACAGGCAGCGCTGGGTCAAGCTCGCCGTCTTCGGCCATGCCTAGAGCAACAACGTTGTTACCTTCAGCTTCTTTTTGCTGCTGGGCTTCAAACTTGTTTCTTGCGGCAACGTTGGCTCCGTTGTCAAACTTTAGGACTTCATAGTTGTCGTTATCATCAACAAATTTAGTTCCAAGGTCAATCTTTGGTCCGTAGTAGTCAATGTCTTCCTGCGTAGGCTTGAAAGAAGGGTCTTTTGCGTAACCGTCAGGGGAGTCTACAAATTCTAGGTCTGCTTCGTCAACCACATCGCTATCAGCTGCTGATTTGGCTGGAGTCTTGCTAAATCCTTGAGCGTCCTGTTGATTGGGAAGAATTGCCTTAACAGACTTACCAGCAGAGGCTGCTGTTCTAATTAGCCTGCCATCTGGTAGTTCTTGGATAAAAGTTTTGTTGTTCGGGTTGGTCGAAACAACTCGACCAGCAAGCCACGAAACGGTTCCGTTTATACGGCGCACTAGTCTGCGGAGACCGCCAAACATGTTGGCAAACTTGCCTTCACTATCTCGAAGCTGGAAGCGCCAGAAGCCTTTGTTGCCACCCATTTTAAATGCGGCAACCAGTGCAACTAGAGGAACTTGGCTTGGCCCCATTGCGTTCAGACGAGCAACAGCGTACTGGTGGGCAGAGCTCCCTAGCTCAGCGGTAAAGGCAGATGCGAGAAGTGGCCCAACGAGGGGGTCAGTAACGCGAGAGTCGTCAGCAAACCAACGAGCTTGCGCCTTACGAAGTTCTTTCCAGTCCATCGCACTTTTGCGAGTAGACCGAGGATGAGAAACAGGGAGTAGGTCAGTGTGGGCAGCTGCGGTAAGTCCCTTATCCAACTGAGCAAGCGACGCGAAGTCTGAAAGGTCGGAGAAGGCACGGTGGCGGCGAAGAGAGTAGGTCTGGTCAGCAGTTTTTGCAAGAGAGCGTGTGACAACTTTTCTAGCCATACCAGTTGTAACGCGGCGGGATGCGCGGTGACCTTCGTTTAGCTCTGCAAGAGAAGAAAGAGTGTCGCGAATGATACTCGCATTTTGTCCGTC
>JGI1221J11331_1000047_pt1 | contig 33055 bp, 38 predicted proteins | sample LakVidmifraction_4_FD_11331 | JGI IMG/M metagenome (IMG submission 11331) | reverse complement strand
ATCAATTTATCAACTTTTTTACTTTTATTTCATCACATATCTCTTTTTAAACCTTTTATTAATCCTCTATTTACTCATCATTAACACACTTATCTTATAATGTTATTAGAAAGATAACCATTCCCTTTCAAGAGAAATTGTTTTACTCCTTGTCCAAAATTGTAAACTTCCTTGTTTTACTCGGTTTTGCCTTTCTCTTTTATAACCTTATGTTAATTTACTTCAAAATATTTCTAAATTTTACTTTTTTAAGTTTATAATCAGCCTAGATTGTTTAAACTCTTACTTACATGTTTTGGACAGACATAAATTAAAGGAGTAAACATGAAAAGAATCATAACAGCGTCACTTGTGGCAGCACTTGCATTAACAAGTGTTCAAGCGGCATCTAACTCAGAATTAGCAACAAAGCTAAGCGAACTAGAGACACAATTGACTGAGGTCAAGAAAGATCTTAAGAGACAACATAGCAAGATCAATGAAGTTAAATCTCATGACAGTGGAGATAACATTAAATGGGGTGCTGACTTAAGAACAGCATATGATAATCTTAACTATGATATGGCAAACGGTGATTCACATGGAAAAGATTCACTTTATAGTTTAAGACTTTGGTTGAATATGGCGTATGCTCCAGATCAACATAATGTATTTAAGGGTCAACTTTCTATGAATAAAGCTTTTGGTGCTAGTTTTGATAATCCTCAGTATCGTCCGTTTGATGCATTTGATTGGACTTCAAACGAGGCGTTAACAGATAATTCTCTTAAAGTAAGACAAGCATATTGGTTATATCTCGGTGACAAAGCATTTGGTGCAGATATGCCTTGGACATTCTCTTTGGGTAGAAGACCATCTACAAATGGATTCCTTGCGAGTCTAAGTCAAGATGATCCGGCGCAGTCACCACTTGGTCATCTGATCAATCTTGAGTTTGACGGTTTAAGTTCAAAACTAGATCTTTCAAGAGTAACTGGTGTACAAGGTATGTCAATCAAATTATGTATGGGATATGGTTCTACAAATGCTGCACCACTAATCGGTTCTCCAACTCCAAATGCGGATGTAGAAGATAATGGTTTAGAGGATATCACACTTGCTGGATTAATTTTTGAGCCATATAATAATGGTCAATATATAGTAAAAGCAACTGCGTATCAATCATATGACCTTCCAGAAGCGAAATTTGATAGTACGGGGAATATGACTGGTTTTGAGCAAGTGGGTGATATGCAAGGTGCAGGATTATCAGTGATGATCGATGGTTTAGGTGACAGTGATTTCCTTTTTGATACAAAAGTATTCGGTTCATTTGCATGGACTAAGAGTGATCCTGCTGCGACTAAAACAATGCTTGGTCAAATGGATGGTAGTTCTGAAACAGGTACATCTTACTGGTTTGGTGCTTACCTTCCTGTAACTGATGGTGAAAACAACTATGGTAAAGTTGGACTAGAGTATAACCACGGTTCACAGTACTGGAGACCATTCACATATGCTGAAGACACAATGGTTGGCTCTAAAATAGCTGCTCGTGGTGATGCTTGGGAAGCTAACTATACTTACCAGATCAATGAAGCACTTAGTATGCAACTTAGATATGTAAATATAGACTATGACTACGCAGGTAGTAACGGATTCTTCGGTAGTACAACGGGTAATGCTATGAGTATTGATGACATCAAAGCTAATGCTGCTTGGGGCCAAGGGTATCTTGCGGCTAATCCAACTGCTGATCCAGAAACAGATCCAACTGCTGCACAAGCATATGGGGCTATTGGTATGGCTGCAAACACTATAGAAAAATCAAGTGACTTTAGAATGTATCTTAGATATAGATTCTAAAATAATTTAACAAAGGGTTTTCCCTTTGTTATCCTCTCATTTAAAACTTCTTTACACACTTACTTCACTTTTTTTCTTTATTCTTCTCTATATACATTTAAATTAAATGAAGTTCGGTTATAATAATGTCCATGTATACAACACACAATAAAAGGAATACTATGAAACAATTAACAAAAGGCTTGCTACTTTCATTGCTTGTCACAATGGGAATGACAACAGGAGTAGTTGCCAACGACACTACAACAGCTACACACAATGTAAGTATCTATACTGCAGACAATACTGACGGTAAAATTACACCTAAAACCATAGCAGCTGCATTTGAAAAAGCAGGTTTTTTCATCAATGACAACAGAGATATGACAGCACCATGGATAAAGCAATGTACAGCAGGTACTAAAAACTTTGCTACAGTTGACTATGATGTTTATAACCTGTTTACCTTGTTCAAAAAAGATGTAGTGGTTAAATTGGGTAAAAAATACTCGAACATCGGGCTTTTCTCTCCTTTGAGTATGGCGATCTATACAAGAAAAGAGACAAAAACAATTTCTGTTTCTTCGTTGAGTGCTGCGGCAATGGCTGAGATCATGGGTATCCCTGCGGATGATGCAGATTTGATCGCTTATGGTAAACTTATAGAGGATACACTTAATGCAGCTCTTCCTAATGCAAAAGTAGAGAAAGTTGCTTATGAGATGAAAAAACCGACAGGTCCTATGGTTACAACAGCACAATTTGCTATGGATCCTAAGCGTGACTGGGAAGATGTCAAAGATGAGTTCGAAGCTGCTTTTGAACTTGCGTTAATCCCAGCAGAGTTTATCAATGCAGGATTTAATGATCTTAACTATGAGTTTGAAGAGAAGGGTAATAGAACCTATACCTTTTATGATGTGTACTCGATCTGTTACCTTGAAGTGATCTATACTGTATCTAAAACACACCCTGAGGCAGGAGCATTTGCTCCTTGTTCGCTTTATATGTACCAGAAAAAAGGGACACACACGATGGAAATCGGATTCCCATCAGTCTATAACTGGATAGCTTCATTAGGAATAGAAGATAAAGCATCTGTTGATGTTCTCATGATGGCACAAGGAAAAATGGAAGCAATACTCAAAAAGCTTACTGTTAAGCAGTAAGTATATTTTTCGCGGGGGTTACTCTCTGCGTCATTATGTAAATATATCTCTTAAGACAGGAGATATATTTCATCCTCTTTTTTAATCTCTCCCCCCTTGATCACTTTAGCAAATATACCTCTGTCATCTTTAAGTAGAGTAGGTAGATTTTTATCTATCTTGGAAAGATGATTGCACATAGTACAGTTTTGACTTATCTCCAAAATCACATCACCTATGCGCAATTGATCTCCAGCGGTGAGATGGTATGGATTGTAGTCCATTAAAATATTTTCTCCCAAAGAACCAAAAGGTAATTCTATCTGATGCTTATTTGCTAAGCTATAACTTGCTTCTGAAGTGATAAGGACTGACCTGTGTATGTTTGTATCATAATATTTGTTTTCTTTTATCCCTTTTGTGTCCAAGTTAAATGACTCTTTTTCGATTCTTTTAATCTTGTTTTTCTGGGAGACAAACAGGTTGATAACTTTACCTACGCTTTTCACAAAAGTACTCCTCTGTATTTTTTTAAAATTGTACCATAAAGATTTTATAGATCAGAATCGATTGCTGTAGGTTTTTTGATGGGTACTCTTTTGGGTATGTCAGAAAACTCAAAGGTTTTTTATATTATCTTTGAGGTTAGATTTCATATAGGGGCTTCAGTGAACACAGACATACAAGATACGATAGAACAATTTTATAGACTGACAGAAGAAAATATAGAAGGTGGCATGCTATACAGAGATGCTATAGAGATGGCAGCAGTGACGATAGGTGGTGCTGTAACGGCTAAAGTGTCTCAGGCTATGAGTAAGTATCAAGAAGCTATACATCCTCAGTCTCATTTATCACAAGAAGAAAATAAAGATGCCTTAGCCCTTTTAAGTATGGGAGTGCTTTGGGATAATATGTATTTTAATCCTATAGAACCGGATGCTTCTACTCCCTTTGAAAATACTTTGGCAGAATCTATTTATTTTATTATGAAGTATGGTAGAGAAGAAGAGGGACTTCAAAAAGCATTGGAAGCCAATGCAAACAATGTGGGGGAGGTGGATTTGCGTGCAAAAGCCATACGGAGAATATTGGGAAAGGTATGAATTGACGTCATTTTTTAGCTTTAGGTTTTAAAAGTGCAGATATCGGCCTGGTGGCACCGAAAGGTATAGTAAGAGATCCCGAAAATATATTGATATACTTGCATTAAGTTGTATGTATTCTGAAGAGTAATAGGATTACTTAGGACGGATTAATGATTAATCTTAGGTAAATCTGCCCTATTAGATATATAATATTTATGATAATTATACTGTTCTTTTATGTTTGTAGTGAATATTTGTTACAAAAAGAAGATATTTATGTACATTATGGGGATTGATTAATCATTTTTCTTATTACTTTTATTTTATTTCAATATAATCATACCATATGACGTAATCAAGGTAAATATACTTGGTCATTTAAAATTAATTAAGGAGGACTAATGAATAAGATAACTAAAGAAGAGCTTGAAGTAATCTCTGAAGTGTCAGAGCAAGTATCAAGAAGAAACTTTTTTAAGAAAACAGCGACTTATTCTATGGGTGCATTAGCTGCGGCTAGTGTTGTAGCACCTGTGAGAATAGATGCGAGTGAGCATATTAAGGCAAATGCAGAGGATGACCCAAATATCATGGAGGAGAAGCCATGGAGTGTTAAATGGGGTGATCCTGTAACGGCAAACAGATACGGTATGCCTTCTCCTTACGAGCATAATGTAATAAGAAGAACAACACCTCTTCTCTCTTCTGGTAACTTTAGAGCATCAATTGCCGTAACGCCTATTCAGGATTTGAGTGGTATTATCGTACCAAACGGTCTTTTTTTTAACAGACATCATGGCGGAACACCAACAATTGATCCAAACCAACATAGACTTATGATTCATGGTCTTGTTGAGAAGCCAATCGTTTTAACGATGGATCAACTTAAAAGATATCCAAGTGTAACTAGAATTCACTTTCTTGAGTGTCCAGCGAATGGTGGACCAGAGTGGAGAGGTCCTCAGTTTAATTCAATCCAATTTGCAAAAGGGTTTATGTCTTGTGCTGAGTGGACCGGTGTTTACATCAAAGATATTCTTAAAGACCTTGGTCTTAAGCCAGAAGCACAATGGATGCTTGCAGAAGGAATAGATAGTTCACACATGGGTAGAACAATACCTGTAGATAAAGTACTTGATGATGCGATGATCGTCTGGGGACAAAATGGTGAAGCATTACGCCCGGAACAAGGCTATCCGATAAGAATTGTTGTCCCAGGATGGGAAGCAAACTTATGTGTTAAATGGTTAGCTAGACTTGAGTTCGCAACTGAACCATTCTATGCAAAAGAAGAAACAGCTAAATATACTGCATTGAAACAAACAGGTAAAGCGATACAGCACTTCTATGCAAATGAAGTGAACTCTGTGGTTACTTCACCATGTCCTGAAAAACCATGGACAGACCTTAAAAAAGGTGATATGGTAGAAATAGAAGGACTTGCCTGGTCTGGTATGGGTACGATTACCACTGTTGATGTTTCATTTGACGGTGGTAAAAATTGGGAAGAGGCACCTCTTAAAGGTTTAGTGCTTGAGAAGGCTTGGACTAGATTCTCTATTATGCATAAATATACAGGTAAGCCAATGCTTCTTAGCTCTCGCGCTTCTGATGATGCTGGACATATTCAGCCAGCAGTAAAAAATGAAAGAGCGGCGGTGGGAATCGAAGGTGTATACCATAGAAATGGTATACATACATGGGAAATAGATGCAAAAGGAGAGGTTACAAATGTACAAATCTTATCATAAAAAAATTGTTGTAAGTACATTATTTGCATCGGTACTGTTTTTAGGTACTGCTTGTAATGCATCTAATGAGGCTAAGAGTACCGCTGATACAAAGAATAATACAGTCAAAGCAAATACAGAAATGAACACAGAAGGTTTCTCTAAAAGAGTAATCGATGCTGTAGGTCCGGCAAATGCTTCAGTCTCGGACAGTGTTAAGAAAACATATGAGCATAATGGTAAACTTGCAGTTGACGGTGGAGTCGTATATCCTATCGTTAATGGTAAGACAGGTGCTTACTATGTAAATGAAGCAGCACACAAAACAGCATTCCATAAAGGTAAAACAGCAACTGCGAACGAGCAGGCTGCTTGGGATATCGATGTTATGCCAGACGGTACAGGTCTTCCTGAAGGTTCAGGTTCTGTAGAAGACGGTGATATGCTTTATGAAACAAAATGTCTACAGTGTCACGGTGATTTTGGTGCAGGCGCTGGGCTTTATCCGAAACTTACTAGGGGTAATGCATATCAAGAACAAAAAACACTTACGAATCAAAGAGTAGATCCAGACTCTGACGGTCCAAAACGTGCATTTGGTTCATATTGGCCACAGGCGAGTACTTTATGGTGGTACATCAAAACGGGTATGCCTCACCAAGCACCAATGTCTTTAACTACAGATGAAACATATGCATTGACTGCATTTATTCTTTATCTCAATGAAATAAAGATAGAGGGTGAACTTGTAGAATATGAATATGTACTTGATAGAGAAAAATTCTTAAAAATTAAAATGCCAAATGAAGATGGGTTTGAGCCAAAGATCGACGGACCAAAAGGACAAGACAATGCTCGTGAGTACTTCAATAATCCATTAAACTATGGTAACGGGGTAAGATGCATGAAAGACTGTTTTGAAGGTGAACCTAAAGTATCGAGAATTGTAAATGCGATTTCTGACTTTACTCCACCATTAAGTTCTGAAAAAACTATGCCGGAAGTGACAGGAGACGTTCTTGTCTTACCAGGAAAGGATACATACGAGGCAAGTTGTGCAGTATGTCACACAACTGATGCGATGGGTGCTCCTGCAGTAGGAGACAAGGCTGCCTGGGCTGCGGTACTTGAAAAAGGTATCGACAACGTTTATCTTAATGCTACAAACGGGATCAATGCTATGCCTCCAAAGGGTGGTGCTATGGATCTTACAGAGGCACAAATGAAAGAAGTTGTTGATTATATGGTCGGTGCAAGTAAATAAGTGTGAACTATCACAATTATTACACAATGCATTAGTAAAATAAAATATTGGGTTGGCAAAGGCTGACCTTTTATCTAACGTTATACACAAAGGAAATAAAATGGAAAGAAGAAAATTTTTAAGTTTAAGCATTGTTGCAGCTGCGGTATTGCCAGCAAGTTTATCTGCGATTGATTTTAGAGCTACAAAGCCTGACGCATGGACTGCAAAGGCTGTAAAAGATGCAATTAAAGCACTTTATGGTGATATTAAACCAGAAGAAAAAGGCGTAAGTGTTAGAGCACCAAAAGTAGCAAGTAACGGTGGAGCAATTCCTGTAACTATAGAATCTGATATCTCTGCTAAAACTGTAGCTGTGTTTCAAGATACAAACCCAGAGTCTGCTATAGCTGTATTTGATGTAGCTGAAGGCGGGATTATTGATTATTATATGAAGATTAAAATGAAGGGATCTGGTACGATTACTGCCATAGTAGAAGGTACTGATGGTAAGTTCTATATAGGTTCTCAGTCACTAGAGGTTGCTCTTGGTGGATGTGAAGGTTAATCCTTTCCCCGGGAAGTTAGGTTAGGTTAGAAAACTTAATAAGTATAAACAGAAATAGAAAAAAAGGAATATTATGAGTAATATGAAAATGAAAGCTAGACTTAAAGGCGATGTTGTAAAAGTAAAAGCAGTGGCAAAACATGACATGCTTACATATGATCAAGCAAAGTCAAAAGGTGTTGATGCGAACTTCATCACACATATCTCTGCAACAGCAAATGGAAAAGTAGTATATGATGTGTCTACAAGCCAGTTTTGGTCTAAAAATCCACAGTTTAAATTTGTATTTAAAGGTGCTGCTAAAGGTGATAAAGTTTCTATCACATGGGTTGACCTTAAAGGCAACACTGTTACAGAATCTAAAAAAATTAGATAATGATTTAGCACGTTTACCCGACCGTCAGATGGTCGGCTAGAGAGTGTAAAATTAAACAATGTACTTTTGGAGTTCATTGTTTAATCCTACTATAAAGGCAAGTGTATGTTTCGATCTTTGATGACGACGCTTCTCTTTCTTCTTGTTGTTACTTCCTCTTTACTTAGCGATATACAAACGATTGACATCGATCAGCTTTCTTTACAGGCAAAGAAAGAATGTAAACATCTCTTGCTTTTTTTTCATAAGGATGGATGTAGTTTTTGTGAGAAAATGCGGTATAAGACACTGGATGATGATACAATAAAAGATACGATAGATAAATATTTTATTTTTGTTGATATCGGGATTGATGATGAAGGCAGCATCATACACCATGATTTTAACGGAAGTAAGCATGGGTATGCAAAATCATTAGAGATAGGTTTCTACCCTACTGTAGGCTTTGTAGACGGTAATAACAGTATGGTATATGGAGTAATAGGGTACAGGAATATTGAGACGTTCTCTATGTTGTTAAAATATATTCAAAGTGATGCATATAAAGTCATGGAATGGGAAGATTTTAAAAATATATTAGAGTTTGAACGTGAGGACTAGGGCTAAAGCGTTTGATGTATCTCAAACCAATAGTCTTCATTTCTTGTGAGTGTGGCTTTTTTTCTTTGATTAAAGTGTTCAGTGATATCAAAACCCTCTGTACCAAGACCTTCTTTATATGCCTTGATAAATGAGGTATAAGTCTCTTCTTTTATTGCTGTAATCTCATAGGTCACTTTATCGTATACCAGATTACCAACATGTTCTTGTACTCTGAGTGTTTCATTGAGATTGATACCTCCAAAACGTTCTTCTTTTGGAAGGGTCATATTCATCTCTATGTATGCGCGCATAGATGCAAGCATATGCTCAAGTTGTACAAGGGGTACATCTGTAGATTCAATGATAGTTGCAAGCTCTTGCGTATATCCCCAAGCACCAGAAAGAGGAAGATCTGTATCGAAGGCAGACTTTATAACCTCTTTTAGGTCATTATCGCTTTTGAGCTGTTCAAATTTGAGCATAGGTTAGAGACCCGCCTCTTGGATGGCTTCGGTTTGCGCATGTGCGATAAGCGGATCTATGAACAATTTTAAGTTACCGTTGTTCATAATATCATCCAGGGCATAAAGCGTTAATCCGATGCGGTGATCGGTAAGTCTATTTTGAGGGTAGTTGTATGTTCTGATTTTCTCTGAGCGGGCACCTGAGCCTACCTGAAGTTTTCTTTGGCTTGATGTTTCGGCAAGTTGTTTTTGAAGTTCTGCTTCGTAGATTCTTGCTTTAAGGATTTTCATCGCTTTGTCTCTGTTTTTATGTTGAGACTTTTCATCTTGTATGGCTGCAACAATACCTGTAGGAAGGTGCGTTAAACGTACAGCAGAATCGGTGGTATTTACGGACTGCCCACCACAACCACTTGAACGGTATACATCCATTTTAATTTCATTTGGTTTGATGTCGATCTCTACATCATCCACTTCAGGGATGACAGCTACAGTTATGGCTGAAGTATGTACACGTCCTTGCGTTTCAGTATCTGGAACACGTTGAACACGGTGTGTCCCGGCTTCATATTTGAGTTGAGAATACACACCCTCCCCTTTGATTTCGGCAATGAGTTCTTTGTATCCGCCAGAGGTTCCCTCGTTGGTACTGACGATTTCTATCTTCCATCCCATCTGTTCTGCGAAGCGTGAGTACATTTTGAAAACATTGGCTACAAAAAGTGCACTCTCATCTCCACCCGCACCTGCACGAAGTTCAAGGAAAATGTTTTTCTCATCATTTTTATCTCTAGGAATCATGAGAACTTTAATTTCATCCTCTAATGCAGGAAGCATTGGTTCGAGTTCATTGAGTTCTTCTTTTGCAAGGTCACCAAGTTCAGCATCACTTAAAAGCTCTTTATTTTCTTCTATAGCGTCTGCTGTTTTTATATAAAGGTTTGCTTTTTCTACAAGTGCAGCTAGTCCAGATTGCTCTTTACTGAGTTCTGTCATGCGCTTAATATCGCTAGCGATATCTGGAGAACTTAATAATTTACTTAGTTCGTTATATTTGTCGATGAAAGGTTGAAGTTTTTCTTTGAACATAGGCGTTCTTTGTGTTAGATTGGGGTTTTAGTGAGGGTGTACCGAGACTGCTTATGCAGCTTCGATAGCATTTACCATTTTATGAAGACGGCTTACTTTTCTAGCAGCAGTTGTTTTCTTTATGAAACCTTTGCTTACGAGTGAATGGATTTGTTTGTTTGCTGCTGCGAATGCTGTTCCTGCTGCTGTTTTATCAGCTGCTGCTATTGCTTCGTGTACGGCTTTTGTAATGTTTTTGATTCTTGTTCTGTAATATCTGTTTCTCTCAGTTTTTACAGCAGTTTGCAAAATACGTTTTTTTGCTGAGTTGTTGTGTGCCATGTTGTTTCCTTTATAGGTATGTTGTTATTACTCAATTAATAAGAGTGAAAATAGTTCGCGAATAATAGCTAAAAAAAGATTAAAGATTTATTAATTCAATTGTATGTCATATTAAATTAGCTGATATAAAAGAACCATTATGAGGAATGTTAATCAAATTTGCGTTAAAATGTAACAAAAAATATATAGAAGCATACAAATCTTCAAAGGAAATAATTTTGACATTTTTCGGAACAGATGGCGTAAGAGGAAGAGCTGGAAAGAAAGTTTCAGCAATCAGTTCAATGCGTTTGGCAATGGCTACAGGTATTTATTTTAAACAATTTGCGAAAACCAATAAAATTTTAGTAGGTAAAGATACCAGGCGAAGTGGCTATATGATAGAAAATGCTATTGTCTCTGGGTTGACGGCTGTAGGCTTTGATGTGATACAGATAGGACCTATGCCCACACCTGCTATCGCTTTTTTGACAGAAAATATGCGTTGTGATGCAGGAATCATGATATCGGCAAGTCATAACCCGTATTATGACAATGGAATTAAGTTCTTTGATGGAGACGGCAATAAGCTTAGCCATGACACAGAAAAAAAGATTGAAGCTATATTTGAAGATGATGCGGCCATTGATAATGCACAAGCTATAGATAAAGCTATAGGTAAATCTAAACGTATTGATGATGTGATAGGGCGTTACATTGTGCATATTAAAAATTCATTCCCCCAGCCGCTTACTTTAGCAGGGAAAAGGGTAGTCATAGACTGTGCAAATGGTGCAGGCTATGTCGTAGGGCCGACTATACTGCAGGAACTTGGGGCAGAAGTTGTGGTGATAGGTGATAAGCCTAATGGTTATAATATTAATGAAGGGTGTGGTGCCATGCACCCCGAAAACCTAGCGAAAGTAGTTTTGGAGTCTCGTGCAGATCTGGGTATCGCATTGGATGGCGATGCAGATAGACTTGTACTGGTAGATGAAAAAGGTGAAATTGTGGATGGAGATAAGCTCATGGCAGTACTTGCCGTGCATCTTAAAAATCAAGGGATGCTTAAGGGAGAAGGTATAGTTGCTACAGTGATGAGCAATCAAGGTTTAGATAAGTACCTGAATCTACAATCGATAAAGTTATGGCGTTCGTCAGTGGGCGATAAAAATGTGGTAGAGATGATGCATGAAAAGGGTATAAATTTTGGCGGAGAGCAGAGCGGTCATGTGATTTTTTCTGATTATGCTAAGACGGGTGATGGCATCTCGAGTGCATTGCAGGCATTGGCATGCTTAGTAGAGACAAATAAAAAAGCGAGTGAAGTATTTAACCCTTATATCTCATATCCACAACTTTTAGTCAATCTTTTGGTGGATGAAAAAAGAGCGTTCGATACTATAGATGGGCTTGATGCCTTGAAAACAAAAGCAGAAAATTTAGGGATGAGACATCTTTTCAGGTACTCTGGAACAGAAAATAAAATACGTCTTTTACTTGAGGGGAAAGATGAAGCGAAACTTGAAGAGATGATGGAGGAGTGTAAAACATTCTTTAAAGGCGCACTCGCCTGATGAGAGTTTTTGCTGTCTTTTTTTTGGTACTTCTAGGTACATTCATTATTGATCAGAATATTAAATTGCTATTTGTTGATGGGTATTACCGTCCGGGAGACTGTATAGATCTTGAACTACATTACAATAACGGTGTAGCTTTTTCATTGTTTGCTTTTTTAGGCCCCTATCTTAAATGGATACAGACAATTTTGGTTTTAGGTATTCTTTTATTTGTTTTTAAAGAGGGATACATAAAGCGTTATGCATTTCCTATAGGGATGCTCATCGGCGGCGCACTAGGTAATGTGTATGATCGTTTTGTGCATGGGGGAGTGGTTGACTATGTAGCGTGGCATTGCGGCTTTGATTTTGCAGTATTTAATTTTGCAGACGTTGCCATAGATGTTGCTGTTGTGTGGATACTTGTCATGGTGTATTTTTTCAAAGAAGATTCTAAAGAGAAATAAAAAAAGTTTTTTCAACAGACGTTATTGATTTGAAGTAACTCATTGAGACTAACGTACCTTAAGGTATAATCCTCGTATGAAAAAATTAATACTTTACAGTGCAATGACCGTGATATTGGGATTTATGGTTTTCTTTGGAGTAAAGGCATATACGCAAGCTATACTTCATGAAGAGGCTACTACAGAATTGGTATCTTATCAGGATGCCGGACAACAGGCAAGCCTTCAGCTTGAAAAACTTGCAAAACGTTTGTTGGGGGACTTGTATGAGGATGAACGAAAAATCAACCTTGATAAGATTCGTGAAAAACAACAGTTAACCATGCTTAAAGCACAAGAATATACACTTTACTTTATGTGTCTTTTAGGCACTATTTTGCTTTCTTTCTTCCATGTTTCTTTGCGGGCATTTACCCTGTTTGGTTCTTTGTCTGCTATAGTGACGCTTATTCTTGGACTTATTACGCCTATTTTGATGGTGACCATTCATAAAGAAGTGGAATATTTAGGCGACATCGTACTCTCTTTTGAATCTAAAGGTGTCATAGGATCCATAGCAAAACTTTTTGAAGGCGGAGATGTGATTGTTGCTATAGTGATACTTCTATTTTCCGTTGTGATACCGGTCCTCAAGGTACTCTCTTTACTCTTTGTCTCTATATTTATGGAAAGTCAGTTTGCGCATGGCATAGTCAAGTTTTTTAAGATGATAGGAAAATGGTCGATGGTCGATGTATTTGTAGTAGCCGTTTTCCTGGTTTATCTGACTTCCAATAAAGGGAAGATAAGCCGCGCAGAAGTGGAAGTAGGTCTTTACTTTTTCTTAGGATATGTGATTGTTTCTATGTTGGTGAGTTTAAGTGCCGATAGGATGCTCTCTACCAAAAAGAACGCATATTGAGTCACATTGTATGGTGATTTAAATCACCATATCCACATCATCATGATCTTGACAGTATTTAAAAATACGATCTCTTTCTTCTTTCGTTTCTACAGTACAACTGGCATTATAGGTATGAAACTTACCCGTTCTTGAGGAATTTCCCAAAGAACAAAGATGTTTTTTCTCTCCCATCGCTTCTTTAATGCAGGCTAGAAGCGCTTCCTTGTCTCTGCCTATGAGCTTAAATCCCCATTGGGTCGGGTATTCTATCTTTGGTTTTTCTGGTGTTTTGTCGTCTAAAATCATTGGTTCTCCTTTTGAAACTTATGAACGATTAAAATCGCCACTGTTGCCACCGGATTTATTTTCTAGTTGAACATTTTTGATCACCATGCCTTTGTCTATAGCTTTGAGCATATCGTAAATGGTGAGCAGTCCTATACTTACTCCGGTGAGTGCTTCCATTTCTACTCCTGTCTGTCCGTTGAGTTTTGCTGTGACGGTAAGCTTAAAACCGGGAAGCTCCGGAAGCTCTTCTATGTCCGTTTTAACGGATGTCAGCATCAGTGGATGACACATAGGGATGAGCGTCGAGGTTTGTTTCGTCCCTTGTATGGCAGCAATGACAGCGGTTTGCAGGACGGGTCCCTTTTTTGCTGTGTTTGAAACAACTGCATCAAAAGCAGGCTGTCCTACTTCTATGATACCAGATGCCGTTGCAATGCGGGTTGTATTGTTTTTATCGGAGACATCAACCATTTTGGGTTTGTTCTGTTCGTCTAGATGTGTAAGGTTCACTTTTTGTCCTCATACTTTTTTATAGGTTAGGCGTAGTTTAACATAAAATAAACGGGAACAAAGAGAAATTGACGATAAAAATAGATAAATCGACGATAATAGTACATATATACTTGACTTTAATCATCACATAAGATAATATAATAAGAATTATAAAGGAGTTATATGGTTTATGCGTATATGAGGCAAGTACCAGGTTTTCCAAATTTGACTACTCAACAAAGTGACATTCTTTCATTTTCATTAAAAAAAGAACTCAAAATTGACAAAGAAGTGGTTGAATATGCTACTAAAAATCTTCGCTTAGATGACAGGGGGGAGTTTGAAGATTTTTTGCAAACTATGCAAGAGGGGTATACGGTTATCGTCTCTTCTTTGCTTACTCTGAGTGACAAGGTGGAGGAGTTGATAAAGGTGATTAATTGTATGCTAAGTCATAGTGTAAACCTTTGGATCGTGGATTCTAATATGCTTATGAATAAAGAGACCCATATGATTGAGATATTTCCTTTGCTAAATGAGTTAAGACAAGAAGAAAAAGAAAAAACAAAACACATAGGACGTCCAAAAGGCAGCAAGTCAAGCTCTAAATTCGATATCTATCAGAGGGAAATTGTCTCTTTTTTGAGAGAAGGGATGAGTGTGAGTGCCATAGCCAGAGAGTTGGACGTGAGTCGCAGTTCTTTAAAAGACTATATAGAATCACGAGGGATTAAAGAGTTGATGGAAGGTTCATGGCTAGGGATGGATCAGTCGCAGGGTATCAGAAGTATGGACAATATAGTGCTTATCTGTCCATTTGAAGAAGCTAGAAAAGCAAAAGAGCAGGAGGTATCATAAATGGAATCAACAATAACAACAGAAAAATCAAAGAAAAACCAGACAAAAGAGTATCTAAAAGACTGGATGCCTTATCGTATAAAAAGATACTGGATATATTTAGCTGCAACAGTTGTGGCACTGGGCGTGCCATGGATCACTATCAATGGTAATCACCTTTTTCTACTAAGTTTTGATCAGAAAAAACTGCATTTGGCAGGTGTGGCTTTTGATATGCAAGAACTTTATTTGATGCCATTTTTACTTATGCTCCTTTTCCTGGGAATATTTGCAGTCACTGCAGTCGGGGGGAGAGCATGGTGTGGATGGGCTTGCCCCCAGACTATCTTCCGGGTAATTTACAGAGATGGCATAGAAACAAAACTTTTAGGGTTGAGAAAACGTATTAAAAATAAACAACAAGATCTAGATATGGGTAAGATGGAAAATCAAGTGAAAAGTTTTGTTGCTATCTTACTCTGGTCGGTGATCGCTTTTGTGGCTGCTGCTGATTTTTTATGGTTCTTTGTGCCACCTGAAGATTTTTTTAGGTATTTGAGTAATCCTGCTGAACATATGGTGTTGGTTGGTATTTTAGTAGGAACAGCACTGTTTATTATTCTCGATGTTGTATTTATCAAAGAAAACTTCTGTGTCTATATCTGTCCTTATAGTCGTGTTCAGTCCGTGCTTTATGATGATGATACCATTATGGCAGTCTATGATCCTATCCGTGGTGGAGATATTTACGAAGGACATGGGTACGAAAGAGAAAAGAAATTTACGAAACAAAAAGATCTATTGAGTGTTGACAGCAGTGCAGAATGTACCACATGCGAGAGTTGTGTGACTGTGTGTCCTGCCCATATAGATATTCGTAAAGGATTGCAGCTAGAGTGTATCAATTGTCTAGAGTGCGTAGATGCATGTACTACGGTTATGGGGGCACTTGGTAAACCAAGTTTGGTGCAGTGGTCAAGCGAGAAAGAGACACTTCGTCACGAAGGTAAAACCAACTACCTTAGAGGTAAAGTTATCGCGTATTTTGCCGTGCTTATGATTGTACTTGTGGCACTGTTTGTGATGGGAAGTAAAAAAGAACATATGCTTTTAAACATTAATAAGGGGCAAAGACTCTATAAGGTGCTAGAAGATGGTGTGGTTCAAAATGACTATATTTTCATGTTTGCCAACACAGACAGAAAAGAACATACCTACTTCTTTGAAATTGTAGGAAATGACAAGATAACGATTAAAAGACCTTCTGAGCCATTTAGGCTTGGAGCAGGTCAGAAAAAGAAAAAAGTAGTCATTTTGGAGACAAAAGAACAACTGGCGAACAATACAAGAAAAGATGTACCTGTACCCATACTCATAAGAGCATATGCAGCAGATGAAAAAGAAAAAATTATGATTGAACGGGAAATAGTGTTTATCTATCCTCGTGCAGACTTGGTCAAAAAATAAGGAAAATGCATGAATAATCCAAAAGTATTGGTATTGGGCGGTGGTTTTGCCGGGGTTGAAGCAGCAATTTACCTTAAGAAACAAGATTTGGACGTAACACTTGTGAGCGATAGAGATTATTTTTATATCTATCCTACTTCTATCTGGATACCTACAGGAGAAGTGACAAGAGAAGATGTATCTGTTCCTTTAGATAAACTTGCGATGAAACATGGATTTCAGCTTATCATAGATCCTGTGACACAGTTAGAGGCTAAATCTAAGAAAGTGACTTTGCAGAGTGGTCGTGTTTTAGAGGGGTATACGTATATTATTGTGGCAATTGGACAGGATAAGATGCAGTTAAAAGGCATGGAGCATACACTTTCTATCTGTGGCAAGCCAGAAGATGCTACCACACTTTACGAACGTTTAGATGCACTGATACAGAAAAATGAGGGGAAGATTGCCGTGGGCTTTGGCGGTAACCCTAAAGATACCTCTGCTGTACGTGGTGGCCCTGCGTTTGAAGTACTTTTTAATGTTGATGCCTATCTGAAGAAAAAAGGCGTAAGAGAGAACTTTGAACTTACTTTTTTTGCCCCTATGGAAAAACCTGGACAAAAGATGGGTGAAAAAGCGATAGTGATGATGGACAAAATGTTCAAGATGACGAACATCCATAAGAAAGTAGGGACTAAAATCACGCATTTTGAAAAAGATGGTATCTGCTTTGAAGATGAGACTAAATTAGAATCTGATTTGACGATGTTTATTTCAGCAGGTACTGGGCATAGCATACCAAAAGAGTCTGGACTGCCATTGAGTGATGCCGGTTTTGTTGTCACCAATGAGTATAGTGAGATAGAAGGCTTTGATGGTGTGTATGCCATCGGTGACTCTGCTTCTCTTATGGGACCTGAGTGGAGAGCAAAACAGGGGCATGTCGCTGAGGTAATGGCTAAAAATGTAGCCTATAACATATTTAACCATGCACAAAATATAGATTCCAAAAAAAGTTATATAGAACATTTGAATATTTTATGTGTCATGGATACAGGTAATGGTGCAGCGTTTATCTATCGTAGCGATAAAGGAGGGAAAATAATCCCTATGCCTATCGTAGGTCACTGGATGAAAAAGATGTGGGGATGGTATTGTAAGAATTCTAAACTGGGCAGAATTCCTCGAATCCCAGGAATGTAATGCCCACACTACAATAACAATAAAGGAAAACATAAAAATGAAACAAGTTACATTTATGGATAAATATCCAGTATTTAGCAAAGAGATTGCAAAACATGATACAACATATAAGAATATCGATGAGATTATTGCGTATCTGCGTGAAAAAATTGAGGCAGATCCTATTGCTATATATATAGGTATATTTGACCACTATGCCTACACAAGTGGACTAGAGGCTCATGAGATAGCTGATAACATCAAAGATGCCAAAAATATCATGTGTTGCTTTGGAGACAAGTTACTTGTCCCTGAAATAACAGCGGTAAGACCCAGATCCTTTGGTGTGGTACGCATGGAAGATAGTTTTGTCGTAAGTTTTATGCAAGCACCTAGTCCCAAAGCAAATGCAACAATGGTAGAGTGGGTTGAAGGTATTGCAAATATAGACTTAATACAATAAAAATCCCTGGATTAATAAAACAATTTTAAACAAGATTTAGTAAATAAGAGTAAAATTGTCTTATTTAAGATTGTATTTATATTATTTAGGACATAATGCTTATACAAAAATTATTTTAAAGGAAATTAAATGGCAACAGTAACATTTAAAAATGACATCGTATGTAACCTAACGGGTACAGAACTTAACGTAGGTGACACAGCTCCAGTAACAACAGTAGTAAACTGTGATCCAATGCTTCAAGATGAAACAATTGGTGGTGAAGGTAAAGTTCAATTAGTAGTAGCAGTACCATCACTTGATACAGGTGTATGTGATGCAGAGACTAGAAGATTTAACAGTGAAGCAGCTAGTCTTGACGGTATAGAAGTAATCACTGTATCTATGGACCTTCCATTTGCAGCAGCTAGATGGTGTGGTGCAGCTGGAATCGAAAACATTAAAGTATGTTCAGACTTCAGAAACAAAGATTTCGCTAACGCTTATGGTGTTCTTTTGGCAGATGGTCCTTTAGCTGGTGTCATGGCTAGAGTTATCTTCGTTATCGGTAAAGATGGTAAAGTTACTTATAAGCAAGTTGTTCCAGAAATTACAGAAGAGCCTAACTACGAAGAAGCACTAGCAGCAGCTAAGGCAGCTTGTTAATTCGCTTTTTCCCTCTAGATAAACCTCTTCTTTTGAAGGGTGTTTATCACCTCTTCTTTTTTCACTACTCTCTTTTTAAAATTTTATTTATTTACCATTATCCAATTTGTGCTAAAATACCTCAATTAGATGCTTGAAGGATACGATTAAAATATGCAATATTTCTATGGATTCATGATGATGATATGGTTGACAGGATGTAATCAGCCGGAACCTATAGTCAATAACCAGTATACCTTGGAAGAGTGCAAGGAAGAATTACTGGAGGCAGAAGATTTTTCACAAGGTAAAAGTATAGACAAGATCGTCGTTGTAAAAAAAGAACGTAAAATGTACCTGTATAAAGATAATAAAGTTCAAAGTACACTTCCTGTCTCATTGGGTAAAAATCCTATAGGTGCAAAACGGCAACAAGGAGATAATAAAACTCCCGAAGGTGAGTTTTGGATTTCCAGAAAACTCTGCTCTCCTAAATATTATCGTTCTCTTTGTATCTCCTACCCACGACCAAAGGATAAGGCTAGAGCTGCCAAGAGGGGTGTGAATCCAGGTGGAGCTGTTACTATTCATGCACAACCTACCTGGAATGCGGACGGGGAAGGGGATAAGTATACACTTTCCAAAAATTGGACGCATGGGTGTGTTGCCGTGACCAATTCTGCAATGAAAGAGTTGTGGTATGCTGTGCGTGAAGGGGTTCCTATTGTTATACAGTAAAGGTACACTATGAGATATACGCAAAAACAGATTGATAAATTTAATCGTCAAAAATATATAGTGGAATTAGAAAAAATAAGTAAAAATCTTTTTCGTATGTTTAGAGATGAAAATGTATTTTCTCAGGATTTTGTGATAAAATTTGTACAACTTAAAAAGAAGTTTGATGAGAAAACAGAGGTTCATCTTGAATCGGAGTATCATCAGCAACTTAAAGAGTATATCATACGTATTTATGCGACAACATGTTTAACAGAAGTATTTACTGACAAAGAATTTACTGATATACGGGAAGCAGAAATGAGCAATTTAAATCGACTGCAAAAGTTAAAAAACGGTACATCGTATAAAAAAGACAAACATAAATCCAAAAGTCAAAATGAAGATTGGGGTTGATTGTCTTGTATATAAGGAAAAGCATGAAAATAAAATTAAGTATACTTGGAATGGTTATAGCATTGTTGGTCGTTGGTTGCGGGAAGAACACCTATTATGGGAAGCTTGACAAAACGCCTTATGACACCAAAGAATGCATTAAAGAGTTATCAACAGGAGCAGAAGTAGACCATAATGAGAAGATAGATAAGATTGTCGTTTACAAGAAAAAAAGAATGTTGTATGCATACAAAAATGGCAAGATTGTTGAAGAATTCCGTATCTCTTTAGGAAAGAATGGAGATAAGGGCAATAAAGTCAAAGCGGGTGACTATAGAACACCAGAAGGATCTTACAGCATCGTGAGAAAAAAATGTGACTCCAGACTCTATAAATCGCTCATGATTTCTTATCCTAGCGAGGCAGATAAAGCAAGAGCACGCTCAAGAGGCGTAAACGCCGGTGGATACATTACGATTCATGGGCAACCCAAATGGAATGCTGATGGACGGGGTGACAACTATACACTTGCGCATGATTGGACAGAGGGCTGCATGGCCGTATGCAATCTTGCTATAGATAAACTTTGGCGCGCTGTTGAAAAAGGTGTAAAAATAGATATATACGCATAAGGCATGACCTAATTTCAGATTATAGGCTAAATTTAGCTTGGTTTGATGAATCTTATATTATTATATTGAATAATATTGGATAACTAAGGAGAGAAAAATGAAAAAAGTACTTATATCAGCATGTATTTCTATGTTAGCAACTTTACTTATGGCTGGGGGGAACATAAGCCCCAATCTTGCGCCTGTTGCAAAGATATCAAAAGAGTCATGTAAAACAAATAAAATATATGTTGAAAGCGATGCAAACCTTATGTGGCAAGACCAAGCCTATACGGATGCCGAGGATGGAGCCTATAAGCGTGAATATTCTGTAGCAAAAGCAGGGAAGTATCGACATGCTATGAATTATTGTCGTGCACTCAATTACTATGGCTACAATGATTGGAAATTACCTACGGCAGATGAGCTAACGCATGTGCATGATAAGCAATATAATCCATTTACTTATTATCGTGGTTCAGACTTTTGGTCATCTACCCCCACAACAGAGAACAGATATTATGTTGTTTTTACAGCAGATGCAATGCAATATGCAAGAAAACCTAGTGAATCTAACTATATCAGATGTGTTCGTTGCATAAAATAAGATACGTTCCTGTTAGAGGATTTTAATTTCTTCTATCAGCGCTATATTAAACATATTTAAAACTTCACTTTTTGCTAAGTCTATAAGAGACTTAGCATCCTCGAAGGTCCCCCCACCTAAATTTACTAAGAAATTAGCGTGCATCGTACTCCATTGCATCTGTCCTTTCCTTGCTCCTTTGAGTCCTACAGATTCTATAAGACGACCGGCATAGTCACCTTCCGGATTTTTAAAAGCGGAACCTGCACTTGGTTCATGAGGTTGATTGGAACGTAGGTTTAGTAAATCATCCAGTAGTTCCTGATTGAACCCATTTTGTATTTCAAACCTAGCATGCGTGGCGATACCTTCTAGTTTGGCAAAACGATAACCGTGAGCTATATCTTGTGCTAAAATCCATTTAGCATTGATCTTTATGGAATGTAAAATATTAAAAATCTCATATTCTTTGACTCCAGCATTCATAGCAAGCATGCCACCAAGTGTTCCTGGAAGTTTGGAACAAAATTCAAATCCCGCGATGTTATGTTTTTTTGCATGAGAGACTATGCGCCCTGTAGGCATTGCTGCCCCAATGGTCAATATGCTTTCTTCTTGTGTAATCGTGGCAAAGTCTTTAGAGAGCATCATAAGAGGAGGAGGAGTAGGTGAGACAAGTAGGTTATTTGCACCACCGATGAGGTATCTGTCTGAAGGCATTTCATCGCCTTCTTCTAGCATAAGCACTTGGGTAGGTTGTCCAATCTTGATACTGGAATATTTGGAGAAGTCTATGGTCTTAAAAAACATTTAGCTGTTCCGTAGTGCTTCATATTCTTTAGGTATTAAATACTCTTCCGTTTTGATGGAGGTATCCCACAGTCCATTTTTAAAGCCTATGTCATAAAGTGTATCAAGTGCTTTAAGTTGCAGAGCAGAAAGTTCAACAGATGCATCAGACGCATACATATCAAGATATTTTTTAAGCAATTCATTTGAGATACGTACCAGATTGTCTGATTCAAGTTTGGCACAGAGCTCTTCTTTTCTCTCAATGGCTATTTTAACACCTTCTATTAAAATATTTTCTATTTCTATGGCACGGTTTAGCGGTAAACTTCTTCGTATCGCCATACCGCCAAGAGGAAGAGGCAGTCCTTCCCCCGCCAGTTCTACCCAAATGTCCCACAGTTCTTTTTCAACTTCTAAGCTTTCATCAAAATCCAATATAGACTCATGGATGAGTACTCCGGCATCCACTTTACCGGAGACAACTGCATCTTCTATCTCAAGGAAATCCATATAAACAGGTCTTGCCTCTGGGTAATAAATTCTGAAAAGCATGGCATTGGTTGTATATTTCCCGGAAAGTGCTACTTTAAAATTACGTTTGAGCTTTTTGTCTTTACGGCGTATAAGTTTGGGACCATACCCCTCTCCAAAACTGACTGCCGTACGAAGTAAAGCATATTCATTTTTGATGAGCGGATACATTCCAAAACTAATAGCAGTGACATCATACGTCCCTTTGAGGGCTTCTACATTAAGAGTTTCAATGTCCAGTCCAATATTTTCAAAAGTATAACCTTTGGTGTCAACCCATCCAAATTTAATGGCAAAATACATAAAAATATCATCTGCATCTGGAGAATGGGCTAATTGTATAGGATTCATGGGCTAGGTACTCTCTTTTTTAATTATTAGACGTTTTCAAGCAAAGCTCAAAAACTACGCTTCAATGCTAAAGCATGACTTAGAAAAAACTAAATTTTTTTCTGAACACTGAGTTGTCTTCAGCAGGCTGCTCATGCGATAAGTCGTATCTTGGAACATGTTTGAAATATAGTGTTGGTATTTTATCATTGTTTGTATTTGGGGTAACTTTTTAGTGAATTTTATAAAAAACATGTCAATTTGACATATTTTTGTATCTTGTGCACGAAAAGTATTAGAATGGTGCTAGAATTCAATATTAAGGCTAAGGATATGACAATGGCAATGGACGCAAACAAGCAAAAAGCACTGGATATGGCAATTAAACAGATTGATAAAACATTTGGCAAGGGTACACTCATGCGACTTGGAGATAAGGAATTTGAGCCTATTGAATCGATTTCAACAGGTTCCCTGGGGCTTGATATGGCTTTAGGAATAGGCGGTATTCCTCAGGGGCGTATTGTAGAAATATATGGTCCTGAATCATCAGGGAAAACAACATTAGCTTTACAGACTGTTGCCTCTGCACAAAAAGAAGATATGATCTGTGCTTTTATTGATGCGGAACATGCTTTGGATGTCGTTTATGCCAAAAACCTTGGGGTGGATACAGATAATCTGCTTGTTTCACAGCCCGATTTTGGAGAGCAGGCACTTGATGTGCTTGAAACATTGACAAGATCAGGTGCTGTTGACTTGATCGTTGTGGATTCAGTAGCAGCACTTACACCAAAAAGTGAGATAGAAGGGGATATGGGTGATACACATGTCGGCCTTCAGGCAAGACTTATGTCTCAAGCACTTCGTAAGCTTACAGCAATTTTACATAAGACCAACACAACGGTAATTTTCATCAATCAGATCCGTATGAAGATCGGTACAATGGGATATGGCTCACCAGAGACAACAACGGGTGGTAATGCATTGAAGTTTTACTGTTCAGTGAGAATTGATGTAAGGCGTATTGCCACATTAAAACAAGGTGAATCTTCCATAGGTAACCGGGTCAAAGCAAAAGTAGTGAAAAACAAAGTGGCTCCACCGTTTAGACAAGCGGAATTTGACATTATGTTTGGTGCGGGTATCTCTTTCGTAGGTGAACTTATTGATTATGGTGTAAAAATGGAGATTATAGACAAGTCAGGTGCATGGTTTAGTTATGGCAGCGAGAAACTGGGGCAAGGTAAAGAAAATGCAAAGATTACCATCAAAGAAAACCCTGAAATGATGGCAGAGATAGAAGGCAAAATTAAAGAAGCACTTGGTTATGGTGAAGGTCTGATAGTAGACGAGAGCGAGATGACCGAAGATTAAGTTTTAAGACCTTGCTTGCAACCTCAAATTTACTTGAGGTTTAGGCTTATCTGATATAAAATACTGTAAAACCAATACACTAAAATGCTACTAATTCATCTACTATTTTATGCCCTAATTACTTCAACACACTTCTTCCTATAGATTTACTTTTTTAAGATATATAAGATAAAAAACTAACATCATGCGCACCCTGTATTTCATAAAAATATTTTGATTCACGATACTCATTTAATTATAGGGTAAATTTCGATAAAATAATAGTTAAATGTATAATACTAAATATATATAAAGGAAATAGATGATTTTTATCGATGAGGTCGTAGCAACTGAGGTTCTGGACAGCAGAGGAAATCCTACAGTCAAAGCAACGATAAGTTTGAGTGATGGAACAGTAGAGAGTGCCATCGTTCCTAGTGGAGCGAGTACGGGTAAACGTGAAGCACTTGAACTTCGTGATGGTGGTGACAGGTACATGGGTAAAGGCGTACTTCAAGCGTGTGAAAATGTAAATGGTGCCATCTGCGATGCAATTGTTGGACTTAGCCCTTTTAATCAAGCAGAAATTGACCTTGTAATGAAAGAAGTAGACGGTACTGAAAATTATGGAAACTTGGGTGCGAATGCAGTACTGGGTGTTTCTATGGCAGTTGCACGTGCAGCTGCAAAAAGTATGGGTATGCCTCTTTACCGTTATCTTGGAGGAGCAAATGCTGTAGTGATGCCTGTTCCGATGCTCAACATCATTAATGGAGGAGAACATGCAAATAATTCTGTAGACTTTCAAGAGTATATGGTCGTGCCAATAGGGTTTGATAGGTTTTCAGAAGGTCTTAGGGCATCCGCTGAAGTGTATCATAACCTTAAAAAAATCATCGATGAGATGGGTGAGAGTACAGCAGTTGGAGATGAAGGCGGCTTTGCACCTAACCTTAAGAGCAATGAGGAACCACTGGAAGTCATTATGAAGGCCATTGAAAAAGCAGGCTATAAAGCAGGAGAGCAAATAGCTATTGCCCTTGATGTTGCGGCAAGTGAACTTGTGAATGATGAAGGAAAGTATATACTGAAATCAGAAAACAGAGAGCTTACTTCTTCAGAACTCATAACTTATTATGCTGATATGTGTGCGAAGTATCCTATTGTTTCTATCGAAGATGGATTAAGTGAAGATGATTGGACAGGATGGAAAGAGCTTACAGAAGTGCTTGGTGATAAAGTTCAGCTGGTGGGAGATGACTTGTTTGTAACCAACGTTGCTATCTTGGCAGAGGGGATTGAAAAAGGTGTTGCAAACTCTATTTTGATTAAACCAAATCAGATAGGAACTGTCTCTGAAACCATGCAAACTGTACGTCTTGCACAAAGAAGCGGGTATACTTGTGTAATGTCTCACCGTTCAGGAGAGAGTGAAGATACTTTTATAGCAGACTTTGCTGTAGCACTGAATACCGGTGAGATTAAAACCGGTTCAACAGCAAGATCTGATAGAATAGCTAAATACAACAGACTACTTGAAATCGAAGCAGAACTTGGGCAGTTTGAGTATTTGGGTGCGTCACTTTTTGTCAAGTAAAAGGGTATAAAATATGGGGGATGTCAGAGAAGATGGAGGTATAGCCGGGCTTTCGCTAAAAGCTTTTTTAGTGACGGCTATCGGAATCCTTCTCTTTGGCATCTATGTGGGTGTCTTGGTCTATGGAGAAAACTCATTGACTGTTTTGAATCAGTTAAAAGAGAAAAAACAAGGCTTGTCTCTTGAAGAGAAAATATTAAAAGTTGAGAATCAAAGACTTCAAAAAGAGTATTTTGAATTAAAACAATTAGAACCTAAGGAATGAAAAGTATGAAACAGTATCTATGGGTAGGAATGGCAGTATTATGTGTGAGTGCGAATGCATCTTTAAAAGAAGACTTTGTGCAGACTGATAGAGAACAGGCAGTGTTTTTGAATAGTTTGAAAAAATCGACAGCATCAGAAGGGTTAGTGAAGGGGGGAGAAATAGAAGATGATCTGTTTGGTTCTCCTGATCCTGTAGTGAGCGAGGAAGAACAAGCTCAAGAGGATAAAGCAGCGGCTATCCGAAAAAAAGCTATGGATGAAGCCAGCAAAAAGTCAGAAACCGCTCTCATTCAAGAAGAAAAAGAAGAGATGTTAAAACAGATAAGCGCTAAAACAGAAGAATTAAACAAAGCAAAAGAGCAAGCGAGAATAGAGAAAGAGCAACGTGAAATGGAACAACGTGAAGTTGCAGCATATGAGAAAAAAAGAGCTGAGAAACTTGCAGAAGAAGCACAAGAGAAAGCTGAATTAGAGCAAAAATTATTGGAAGAACAGGCGTTAGAAAAAGAAGCAGAACAAAAAGAAGTGTCTAAAGAAGAACCTGTAAAGGACAATATAGTAGATATTGATATTGCACGTGAAGCACAAGAAGCAAAAGACGCAGCGGATATAGCATATTGGGAAGCAGTTCAAGAGATGAGAAAAGCAGACTAACTGCTGATTTTCTTTTCCCTATTTGGCTTTTGTTTCGTGAAGAGCTTTTTTTGTTTGTAAAGCTTTAATAATAGTCATAGAGATTAAAATCTCAAAAATACTTGCTAAGATAAGTTGATAATAGGTTAATAAGTCCAATAACTTTGTGTCATATCCAATGGTTGCTACGGCAACGAGTAGGGTTAAGGGCATGGAGAGTGAAAGTGCTATAAGTAAAGCATCTTTTGAGCCACTGATCCCTCGTAATGCAATAGCAGCTAATAATCTAGATACAATCATCAATACCGTAATGAGTAGTGCTCCAGAGACCACACCTTCTAGCGGAAGTGCTTTTAAATCAAAGGATGCTCCTACATGGATGAAGAAGAGAGGAACCAAAAACCCAAAGCCTAGACTGGACATTTTTACTTCAAGTTCCTTTTCATGATGAAAGAATGCTGAAATGGCTATGCCTGCAATAAAGGCGCCTAGTGCTACTTCTAACTCTAGTGATAGCATTACTGCAATTAAGATAAAAAAGAGTGCCATAGCGAGACGTATATCCTGAGATGAAGTATCTATTTTCGGGACTAGGGTACTTTTTAACTCTGGAAACCACCAAAAAAGTAAATTTAGCATTTTGTAAAGTATATAAATCACAAAGATAAACAAGAGTAAGTATCCAATTTTTAAAACAAGATCTATTTGGAACCCGGTAGTAATGGCTGCATCAAATAGTGTGAGTGCAGCGATACTTAAGATTTCACCCAATACACCAGCGATAAAGGCTAAACGTATCCATGACTCTTCTTTACCGTACACCTTGGATAAAGAAGCCAGTAATCCTATGGATATAAGGGGCATAGAGATAATGACAATAGCATTTAAATCAAAAAGAAATCCAAATATAATAGAACAGATGGCCATTAAAAATAAAAAGAGTATAGACTTCTGTATCACTATCTTGGGGCTTCTTGTAATCTGTTTTAAATCCACTTCCATCCCTGCTAAAAACATAAGATATAAGAATCCTACTTCCGCGATGAGATTAAAGTATTGGTTATGATCAACTAATCCAAGATATGCGACGATAGCACCTAAAATAATCTCCACAGGAGGGATAGGCAAACGTAAAAATTTTGCAACAAAAGGACTACCCCAAATAAGCAAGGAGAGTGTCAGTATAAGAGTGATGTCAGTGTGTATCACAGCTTGTGGCTACCTCATAGCCTAAGGTGTCTAGCATCTTCCTGTCACTACTTACTTCGATACCTTGCGTGGTTAAGTAGTTTCCTATGACCATGGCATTTGCTCCTGATTCAAACATGAGTTCTTCTTTCCCGTTAAATAAAAGTTCACGTCCTCCTGCAACCATAAGGAGTTTATCTTCTCCCAATAATCTACGAGCCTTTTTGATGATTGCTACTGCTTCATCTAGTTCTATATTCCTGGTTTTTATAGGAAGTGCAGGGTTAGGATGATAAAAGTTAAGAGGTGTTGATTCTGGGTTAAGAGATGCGATGGCATCAAGAAGGGAATCTCTATCTTCTTTCGTTTCTCCCATACCAAAAATCCCACCAGAACAAAGTGCCAAGCCTACGGATTTTACATTTTCACAAGTCTCATAGCGTTCACTCCATGCATGCGTTTGACAGATATCTGCATAATAGCGTTCAGAGGTTTCAAGGTTGTGATTGTAGCTGTCTATGCCATGTTGCTGTAAATAGCGGAGCTGTTCTTTATTTGCCGTGCCATTACATGCGATAAGGTTGAGATCTTTGACTTCAGCCTTAACTGCATGCGCTGCGCGTGCAACAAAATCAACTTTTTTGTCATCAAGTCCTTTGCCTGCAGTAACCAAACAGTAGCCCAAGGCACCATTGGCTTTTGCGGCTTTTGCTTCAGAAACAATTTGTTCTACGTTTTTGTAGTTATAGCGTTCGATATCAGCATGATATCTTACACTTTGGGTACAGAACTTACAGTCCTCTTGACAAGTACCGCTGAGGATGTTGTTGATGGCGCATAAAAATATCTGTTTACGATTCGGCATTTAGTGCCTCACTGTACTGAATTTTAATTCTTGTCATAGGGGATTACTTTGCCTCTTCTTTATGTTTACATTTAAAGCACTCATAGACATCACCATTTTTGAGGGTTTTTTTACCCATGGTGTAGCCACACTCGGGACACTTTTTATCTACAGGCTCAAAGTTGGCGATAAACTTACATTTTGGGTAGTTTACACAACCAAAGAATTTTCCTCTTTTTCCTTCTCTCTCTTGGAGGTTTCCTCCACATTCCGGACATGGAACTGTGAGGTCTGTGGCAGCTTCCAGAGACTTCGCATTCTTACATTTTGGGTAGGCAGAACAGGCAAGAAATTTTCCTCTTTTAGAGTTTTTAATGACCATTATGGAACCACATTTTTCACATTTTTCGTCTGTTTCTTCCGGTCCTTCTATTTCTGTGCCATCGGGATTTTTAGTGTATTTACATTTAGGAAAGTTACTACATGCAATGAATTCACCATAACGGCCTTTACGTAAAAGAAGTTCAGAGTCACATTTGGGACAATTTTCTCCCGTGGGAATGGCTATCTTCAGACTTTTGATATTTTTCTTACCCTCTTCTACCTTTTGTAGAAAAGGTGTGTAAAATGCTTTGAGTATGGTTTGCCAGCCAGTATTACCTTCTGCTATTTCATCGAGTGTCTCTTCCATGTTTGAAGTAAATCCACTGTCTACTATCTCAGGGAAGTGTTCTTCCAGCATTTCTGTGACGGTAAAAGCTATCTCTGTAGGGTGGATACGTTTTTGCTCTAGCTCAATGTATTTACGTGCTTGAAGTGTTGTGACGGTTGGTGCATAAGTACTTGGACGACCGATACCCAGTGACTCCAGCTTTTTGATAAGACTTGCTTCGTTATATCGGGCAGGAGGTTCTGTAAAGTGTTGCTCTTGCTTAATATCATCCATACTTACGGCCTGACCTTTTTCCAGTTCTGGTAAAAGTTTGTCTTTGTCTCCATGCCCTGTGACTTTGTAAAATCCATCAAAAAGAAGTTTTCTACCGCTTGCTTTGAAGGTACATTTATCCCCTTTAAACAAGAGTGTCTGTGACTCCATTTCTGCTTCTGTCATCTGACAGGCCAAGAAACGGTTGTAGATGAGTCTGTAGAGTTTAAGTTCATCTACTGAGAGGTAGTCCGCAGCCAATTTGCCGTCAAACTCAACCAGGGTAGGACGTATTGCCTCATGCGCTTCTTGTGCACTTTTAGACTTCGTCGCATAATTCTTGGCTTTAGCCGGAAGGTATTTGTCTCCATAGGTTGTTTTAATGTATTCTCTTGCTGATTCTACAGCTTCTTTTGAAAGATTAAGTGAATCGGTTCTCATATAGGTAATGACCCCCATAGTCCCATTGTCTGTTTTTACGCCTTCGTAAAGCTTTTGTGCTACCATCATGGTTTTCTTAGGTGAAAAACCTAGTTGAGTAGAGGCTGCCTGTTGAATGGTTGATGTCATAAATGGTGGAGGTGTTTTGGTCTTTCTTTTAGTTTTTTCAAGTGACACTACGACAAAGGATTCACTTTTGGCAGAAGTGACTATCTCTGTAGCATCTGCTTCATTTTTGACAGTAAGTTTGTCTATCTTCAAACCGTTATAGTTGTAAATGGATGCATCGATATCTTTTTCAAATAGTGCATCTATGGTCCAGAATTCTTCAGGGATGAAAGCTTTTATTTCACGTTCTTTGTCCACAACTATCTTCAGGGTTGAACTCTGTACCCTACCTGCACTAAGACCTTTTTGGATCTTACTTGCCAGCAAAGGTGAAAGTTTGTATCCTACTATACGGTCAAGCAGTCTTCTCGTCTGCTGGGCATCCACAGAATCCATATCTATTATACGCGGTGTCTCAAGCGCATGCTGAATAGCAGTTTTAGTAATCTCATGAAATACAATACGGGGAAGTTCAGTAGGTTCTTTTCCTATCGCTTTAGCAATATGATACCCGATAGCTTCACCCTCACGATCCTCATCGGTTGCGATAAAGACTGTCTCTGCTTGTTTAGCAAGTTTTTTTAACTCTTTGACGGTAGGGTTCGCATCTCTGGGGATGGAGTATTTAGGTACAAGGTCACCCGTTTCATCATCTATAGTAATACCAAAAGTACTTTTGGGAAGGTCACGGATATGCCCTTTGGAGGCGATGACTTTATAGTCTTTACTTAAAAAGTTGGTAATGGTACGCGCTTTGGCGGGTGATTCTACTATGATCAGGTTTTTCATATTGCTTACTTTATATAGATGAATTTTTGGCATTGTAGCACAAAAGAGAGTAAAAGGAAGAGAAGAGAATTATTTTAGGTAAGTATCATGGGGGAAACAAGTGATAAATAAGGACTTCATACTTGTGTGCAATATTTGGAATCATTGGAACCTATGAATGTGAAGAAGCTAAAAAGGCTTTTCAAACATTGATCCATCGCGGGGTAGATGCAAGTTATACCTCGGTGAATGATCATTGTTTTCTGGGTATGCATCGGCTTGCTGTGACTAATGTAACGAAAGCACTCACTCAAATAGTCAATCGTAAGAAAAAAGGGTTTAACTATCCGTATATGGAGTGGTTGCAAGAAAGTGGAGAATTGGCAGTGATTGAACGGATACAGGCTAAAATGAACCTTTTTAATGAGAGTGAAGTTGAAATGTATTTAGAGAAAGGCAGGCAGGGAATGTTCAAGCAACATCTCTTCTCTCTCTACATGTTGTGTAAGTGACTGGAGAAGAAAAATTTGTAGAGAAAAGGCATATCCTTGCCAAAGACTATACTAAAGTTTTTTCAGTATACGAGGAAGAGTTATTCCTGTTTGACTTTGGTATTTACCTTTTCTGTCGCTATAGGTTGTCTCGCATGGCTCATCTCCTTGCAAGAAGAGTACTTGTGCGATGCCTTCGTTGGCATAAATCTTAGCGGGGAGAGGAGTTGTGTTAGATATCTCTATCGTAATGTGCCCCTCAAACCCAGGTTCAAAAGGTGTCACATTAACGATGATACCACAACGCGCATAGGTACTTTTACCTAGACAAATAGCTAAAGTATCACTTGGCATTTTAAAGTACTCTACCGTTCTTGCAAGCGCAAAAGAGTTCGGAGGAACGATACATACGTCACCTTTGAAATCTACAACATTGTTCTCATTGAAATCCTTTGGATCCACAACTTCAGCATTGATGTTCGTAAAAATTTTAAACTCATCTGTGACACGAATGTCATACCCGTATGAACTCAAGCCATAACTTACTACCCCTTCTCCTACAAGTCCTTCACAAAAAGGTGTTATCATTGCTTCTTTGGTCGATTTTTCACGTATCCATTTGTCGGATTTTAATCCCATATCTTTCCTTCTTATTAAAAAATTCTCATATTCTATGAACAAAGTCCCTAGAATATTCAGTCACTTCTAGCCCAACAGGCTGATGCAGGAAATCACTAAATGATTTCTCGTAAAAGCTTCGCCTTGGGCGAGAAAGAGTCGAAATGACTCTTGGGTTTATCTGAGTATTTTTACATCGGCATTTGTTTTGAGTTTTTCAAAATAATCTTTAATCGCTTTACCTTGCTGTTGTTGTTTCCACTTTGCGGCAACTGCACCTTTGGCTGCTTCATAAGGCATATCTACTGTACCTTGCTTGGAGAGAACCTTATAGCTTATATATCTGTCTCCAGCATTAAAAGGACGGGTAAATGAACCATCTTGAGTTTGTAAAACAGTACCAAGTAAAGTAGGGTTGAGGTCTTTTGTTGACTTCTTTACGGAGCGGTTTTTTATACCCTTTTTATTTTTTGTTTGAAGAAACTTCTTCATCTCCTCTTCAGAAGAGGCAGAGTATTCGATCATACTGACACTTTTAGGGATGGTAAAGTCTTTTTGATGATTTCTGTAAAAAATTTTAAGTTCATCTTCACTTGGTGAAGGGATAGTGCTGACCACATTTTCCTGAAAAAACTTTTCTTTTTTCATCGCTTCTCTAACACTCGAACGATATTTGCTCCAGCTCGTACCCTGTTCTTGTAAAATCTTTTGCATTTTAGGGATAGTCAGATTGTTTTGCGCTGCGATAGCCGCTATTTTTGTATCGATATCTGTTTCAGCGATAGTCACATTTTTCATCGCAGACTTTTGTAAGCGGTCTTGGATCAGAAGATTGGTAGCCTTTTCTTTAGAAACCTGCATCTGCTTTTGTACTGCACGTATCTCCGCAGTGGTTACAGGCTCCCCTTCAACGATGACGGCAATGCCATCTATCATTTTTGCCTGTGATAATGTCAGTAAAGTAATAAATCCAAGTAGAACAAGTTTTCTCATATGTATATCCGTTTCTATATTAAGTTGGAAAATTATAACATAATCCTGTAAATATCATATGAATTATTTCATTTAGGATATATTCATTTAGGATATAATAGTTCTTATGTAAGAAAGGCAAAATATATGATTAAGATTTTAAGTGTATTGTGCCTGTTAATGACGTTTTCTGGAGCACAAGCAGAGAACTCTTGTATGACTTGTCAC